>ERZ834798.14-NODE-14-length-194627-cov-5.894070_pt1 | contig 194627 bp, 247 predicted proteins | sample MGYA00519689_ERZ834798 | MGnify/ENA primary metagenome ERZ834798 (study PRJEB31850, sample SAMEA3708761) | human gut metagenome | biome: human gut; feature: human-associated habitat; material: faeces | place: China | collected 2014 ...
TTATCCTTGCCATATTTAATGATATGTTTACTTTGGCAATGAGGACAAAAAGAACTATCATAGTTGTTTGATAGTTCTTCATGAATATTTGAATCGTAGATGTGATTGATCAAGTGATTATTAAGTTTTTCTCTAATAATTTCAATTTCATCACCACTTGCATTATTAATAATTGAATCAATAATATCATTAAACATTTTATTTTCCATAGCTTTCAACCTCTTGACTATATGATAGAACAAATCAAAATGGTAAGCTTTCTATTACAAAAGTTAGACTGACATTATTAGGTGTTATCACCAATATTTATCTTTAGTTAGGTTATTTACAAAAAAAGATGACTTGCATCATCTTTTTTATCTATATTATTAAAAGATAATATTTCATTATATGATTTAGTCTAAAATTGGGAAGTTACGATTTAATCGTTAAAGGGATATAACAACATTATCTTTTAATAGCAAAATTATTTATCTAATTGATAGAATGAATCAACGCCACCATATAAGCTTTGTTTTCCTAATTCATCTTCAATTCTTAATAATTGATTGTATTTAGCAATACGGTCTGTTCTTGATGCAGAACCAGTTTTAATTTGTCCAGCATTTGTAGCTACAGCAATATCAGCAATTGTTGTATCTTCTGTTTCACCAGATCTATGAGAAACAACAGCAGTATAGTTTGCTTTTTGAGCCATTTGAATAGCTTCTAATGTTTCAGTTAAAGTACCAATTTGGTTAACTTTAATTAAGATAGAGTTTGCAGTTTTCTTAGCAATACCTTCTTGTAAACGTTTTGTATTTGTTACAAAGAAGTCATCCCCTACTAATTGTACTTTTTTACCTAATTTTTCAGTTAAATATTTCCATCCTTCCCAGTCATCTTGATCAAGACCATCTTCGATAGAAATAATTGGATATTTTTCAACAAGTTCACCGTAGAAGTCAACTAACTCTTTTGAAGTAAATGTTCTATTTCCTTCACCTGGTAAAACATATTTACCATCTTTATAGAATTCTGAACTGGCAACGTCCATTGCAAGTTTAACATCTACACCTGGTTTATAACCTGCTTTTTCAATAGCTTCAATAACTGTTTGAATAGCTTCTTCATTTGATTTTAAGTTAGGCGCAAATCCACCTTCGTCACCTACAGCCGTATTTAATCCTTTATCATGTAATACAGCTTTTAAATTATGGAATACTTCAGCACCCATACGAATTGCTTCTTTGAATGTAGGAGCTGAAACTGGCATAATCATAAATTCTTGGAAATCAATGTTGTTATCAGCATGTGCCCCACCATTGATAATATTCATCATGGGTGTAGGAATAATATGAGCATTTGCTCCACCAATATAACGATATAATGGCATACCTAATGAATCAGCGGCACATTTAGCAACCGCAAGAGAAACACCTAAGATAGCATTTGCTCCAAGTTTACCTTTATTATCAGTACCATCTAAATCAATCATTGCTTGATCGATTTCTCTTTGAGCAAAAACATCATACCCTAATAATTCAGGAGCAATCACTTCGTTTACATTTTTAACAGCTTGTAAAACACCTTTACCTAAATAACGTGATTTGTCTCCATCTCTTAATTCTACTGCTTCATAAATTCCTGTAGAAGCTCCACTTGGTACGATTGCTCTACCAAAAGCTCCACATTCACTTCTAACTTCAACTTCAACAGTTGGATTTCCACGAGAGTCTAATACTTCGCGTGCTTTAATACTTTGAATTAAATCCATTTTAATACTTCCTTCTTTCATTTTTGTTTTGTTTGTGTTTGTGATTGTGATTTTTGTTTGTGATCTGGTATCAATAAAAAATGATTTATTAACACGAGGTTAGCTGTAACTAACTATCTATAAGTTAGCATATACTAACCTTGTGTGTCAACCCTTTTTGACTACTTTTTTTCAACTTCAAATACTATTTTGTTCCTTTTTTTATAAAATATTCTTTGATAGATACAAAAAAATTCCTTTTTTCATTTATTTATCTTTCTTGTTTCATTGACTTTCTTTAATCGACACTTTATAATTTGTTCAGGTGAATTCCTTCACCTGAAGGAAGAAATTTATGTAGTTTTACGTTATTTCTTTTTTAATGTTTGTGATCATTAATGTGATGAAAGGAGAAAATAAAAAATGATTTATTCACATGAAGTTGAAGAAATGTGCACTGTAAATCGTGGTGCATCACACGGATGTGCTCCTATTCCTGAAGAAGGAAAATGGGTATATTCAAGAGAAATCAAAGATATTTCTGGTTTAACACATGGTATTGGTTGGTGTGCTCCACAACAAGGTGCATGTAAACTTACTTTAAATGTTAAAGAAGGTATCATTGAAGAAGCATTAATTGAAACTGTTGGATGCTCAGGTATGACTCACTCTGCTGCTATGGCTAGTGAAGCATTAGTTGGTAAAACTTTATTAGAAGGTTTAAATACTGACTTAGTTTGTGACGCTATTAACACAGCTATGAGAGAATTATTCTTACAAATCGTTTATGGACGTACTCAATCAGCATTCTCTGAAGGTGGATTACCTGTAGGTGCTGGTCTTGAAGACTTAGGTAAAGGTTTAAGATCAATGGTAGGTACATCATACTCTACTAAATTAAAAGGACCTCGTTACTTAGAATTAACTGAAGGTTACATTACTCGTATCGCTTTAGATACAAATGATGAAATTATCGGTTACGAATTCGTTAACTTAGGTAGAATGATGGAAATGATTAAAGATGGAAAAGATGCTAATGAAGCTTTAGAAGCTGCTAAAGGTAACTACGGTAGATTCAACGATGCTGCTAAATACATCGATCCAAGAAAAGAATAATAGGAGGATACGAAAAAATGGCATTATTTGAAAGTTATGAAAGAAGAATTGATCAAATTAACGCTGCATTAGCTAAATATGATATCAAATCAATCGAAGAAGCAAAAGCTATTTGTGATGAAAAAGGTATCAACGTTTATGATATCGTAAAATCTACACAACCAATTTGTTTCGAAAATGCTTGTTGGGCATATACAGTTGGTGCTGCTATGGCAATTAAAAATGGTGATACTAAAGCAGAAGATGCTGCTAAAACAATCGGTGTTGGATTACAATCATTCTGTATTCCAGGATCTGTTGCTGATGATCGTAAAGTAGGTTTAGGTCATGGTAACTTAGGAGCAATGTTATTAAACGAAAATACTCAATGTTTCGCATTCTTAGCTGGACATGAATCTTTCGCTGCTGCTGAAGGTGCAATCAAAATTGCTGAAAAAGCTAACAAAGTTAGAAAAAATCCATTAAGAGTTATCTTAAATGGTTTAGGAAAAGATGCTGCTAAAATCATCTCAAGAATCAATGGTTTCACTTATGTAGAAACTCAATTCGATTATTTCACTGGAGAAGTTAAAGAAGTATCTAGAACTGCTTATAGTGATGGTCCACGTGCTAAAGTTAATTGCTATGGTGCAGATGACGTACGTGAAGGTGTTGCTATCATGCATAAAGAAGGTGTAGATGTATCAATCACTGGTAACTCTACTAACCCTACTCGTTTCCAACATCCAGTTGCTGGAACATATAAAAAAGAATGTATCGAACAAGGTAAAAAATACTTCTCAGTTGCATCTGGTGGTGGAACTGGACGTACTTTACATCCTGATAACATGGCTGCTGGTCCTGCTTCTTATGGTATGACAGATACTATGGGACGTATGCACTCAGATGCTCAGTTCGCAGGTTCTTCATCAGTCCCAGCTCACGTTGAAATGATGGGATTAATCGGTATGGGTAATAACCCTATGGTTGGTGCTACTGTAGCTGTAGCTGTTTCCATCGAAGAAGCAGCCGAGGCTGGAAAGTTCTAAATAGACTTTACAAATTGAAAAGACGTTAAACCAAGGAAGTACCGTAATCACAGCGATTGCGGTACTTTTTTGGTGCCTGGAAGTGGAAAAATGAAATTGGGTGTGAGATGGTGTAAAAAGTGGTGAAAATGGGAAAGTAGGAAACCGGTAGGTAACAAGTAGGAAACATGAAGAAGGTAACACTTTTTCGGTTACCTGCAGAATGAGGAAATACCGCAACCACGAGGGTTACGGTATCTTTTCCAGTTCGGCTCTGAGCCATTCTAAGTCACGGTCTGTATAAGCCGCCTCTGTTATGTCGGTGATTCTGTGACCGACAAGTTTTTTGATAGTGTATTCGTCAACCTCAGCCTTCTTTGCCATGGTGATGAATGTCATTCGAGGGTCATGCGGTCGATGATCGTCTCGGAGCTTGAGAGCGGCGATCACTTTATCAAAACGGCCGGCATATTTGTCATAGGTGATTGCCATGCCACCCTTCGGAGAATCCGGATCATTGAAGAGCCGGTGGCTTCCAAGTTCAAGGGCCTGGTCGTAGTTCTTCTTAACCAGGTCAAATATTTTCGGGTGAATAGGCACCATACGGTGTCGCCCGGCCTGTGTTTTCATACCACCGACAATATAGCGTTCTTCAAGATGCACGTCCTCTAGTTCCAGTATGGCGAGTTCTTGCGGTCGCCATCCCATGTAGCACTGTATGAGAACCCAGTCCACGAACCGAATTTTGCCGACGTTTTCCCAAAGCGTCTGCATCTCTGAGTCCTGGAAGATGATGTGGCCACGTTTTGCTTCTTCCTTTTCTTTGATGATGTCGTCCGACAGTTCAAATGTGCGGGCGTAGTTCCTATCAACAAGCTCATATTCGAGCGCATAGTCCAGCATTAAATTAAACATAGACTTGATCCGGGATTTTGTGCCTGCAGACGCAAGCACCTTTTCGCCCTTATTGGCTCCACGTGAAGGAATGATGTAGCCATCTTCCATTATGCCCTTGATGTGGCGGGCACGCAGGTCCTTAACACGCATTCCAGCAATGGCGTGGCAGTAGCTCCATGCTGACTTGATGGTACGGCAGGATGATTCACTTTCCAGGGTAGGGAAGTAAGCTGCAGTCCATTTGTCGTAGAGTTCCGCCAGGGTCATAGCGGCATTTTGTATATCGTAAGGATTAGCTCCGTACTCAGCGAGTGCCTGCAGAGCTTCCTTCTTAGTCTTGAATGTTCCAAGAGGAACACGGTTCTGTACGGTCTTTCCGGTCTGTTCGTCCGTGATCCAGCCGAGAGTAACACGGGCCAGGTAAGGCTTACGACGGTTTCCGGAAAGTTTTGTCACGCTGCCGTAGCCGTTAGGTAGTTTCATTTGACAACCTTACTGATTCCACAGCCGCAGGCAGGCCAGCGAAATCCGTTTTTGCTGGTTCGAGTTTAAGGAGAGAAGAGAGCGTGATTGTTTTCTGCTCCGGCACCTTCTCATTAAGAACCGAGGTAGGTAGAACATAAAAGTCCCAGTAGTCGAGATCAAGAATTGAAACATCACGTGTACGAGCGGTAAAGATGCAGAACACATACAAATCACTGTTACGCATAGCCATAGAGGCGTAGGTAGCTCCATCCCAGGCAAATTTCTTTGCAATGTCGAAGCTAATCTGCGAGAACACATCTTCCGGAGTCCACGCCTGCAGATAGGCAGACGACTTGACCTCGATCCGGAGACCGGAAGGAGAAGTAAGGTCGAACGGTAGCCAGTCGGCACGTGCGACGTCTTTTGTTTCCAAGGCAGAGTGTACGAGAAATTCGGCAAGCACTCCACGGTGGGTATTGTTGAGCAGATCAGAATACGCCCAACGCCAAAAATCCTGCAGCATGATAGAAGTACCGGAACCATGCAGGGTAAATGGTTCATTGCCGTTTAGTTGTTCCATGGTTTCCTCCGTATCTTTCCAGGAGCGTCCATAGGACACGCTTATCGTCGCTGGAAGCGATGGAATACAAGGACACGAGCATTTTATCGTCCGGGACATTATGCCGTCCAAGAAGGTAATCTACGGACACATCGAGGGCATCAGCCAGTAGCACGACATTATCGACGGTCGGTGTTCGCAGTCCATTGAGGTAGCGTGAGATTGTAGCGGCAGTCACACCGGAAAGAGCGGCAAGGTCGTTACCGTTCAAGCGGTGTTCCTGCATACAATGCGAAAGACGCTCTGAGAATTTGTTAATATCCATAGGCGTAACCGGAGATACCGGTACCACGTATGGAACAGTCTAAAAGTTTCTTGCACTCAGAGTCCGTAAGTGGACCGTATGAGTGAACCAATCCGAACAACTGCAGGTCAGTGAGCATAAGCCGGTGCTGCAGGTGCCGGATCTTTGCTACGACACCGTAGGAGCGGTTCCTGGTGCCGTGATTGCAACTGTCACAAAAAGAGGAGAGATAAAGAAGCAATGCAGCGGCATCGTTCCCGGACCTCTCCTCATTGCGTGCCAGCTCAAAGTATTTGTTATTCATAGGCACATCTCCTCAGTACCGGCCGTAAAGTCGGTACCATTCTAAACTGATAATCTTTTTTCTTTGTCGAGGTATTTCTGAGACTCTGTATAGGCTTTCAGAAATCCCTTGAGTTCCCCGATAAACTCAAATTGTTTGTTCTGTGGCAATGCCCGGTACAGTTCGAGAAGTTCGTCCTCTTCTGCAGTGGTGAGCTTGCGGGCAGGAGCCTCTTCGCCGGTCAATAGGTAATGAACTGACACACCAAGGAAGTCTGCAATCGGTTTGATGTATTTCGCTGGCGGGTCGCTATTGCGAGTTTTCCAGGTAGACATCGTAGATGTCCGAATGCCGAGGCGGTCGCACAGATCAGTAGCCTTTTTGTCCGTTTTTTCAAGGGTTTCAGTGATTCTTTCGATGATTTCCATAGGCAACCTCCGTGGTAAAAATAATACGCAAATAAGAGTAAAAACATTTACAAACTCGCAGATACGTGCTATAATAAATATATGAAATACAAAACAACTCAAAGTTGCGAGCCGAGAGATTGTGCTTGTATTTCGTGCGTCTGTTTGCGAGTTTGTAAAGAGGTTTACTTACATTATAGCACGCAAATCAGAAAAGATAAATAGTTTTTACACAAATGCGAGAAAGGAGTGAAACGCAAGCATGAAGCAGGAAACATCACAGTGGGGCAAAGCTGTTAAAAAAGCAGTAATCGACCACGATATGACATTGAAGCAGCTGGCCGAAAAAATCGGTTACAGCAATGCTACTGTTTCCCAGGTAGTCAACGGCAGATATTCCAATTCAAGTTACAAGGTAATCGCTGAGAAGATCAACGAAGTGCTTGGAACGGAAGGACTGCCGGAGAGAACCGAAACACCGTCCGATGAATGGTGTCAGACAGTGAAGGTGGAACTGGTAAAACAGAGCATGACCGTCAATGAGCTGGCGAAGCAGCTGGATGTCTCCAGGGATCGGCTGTCACTGGTAATTAACGGCAAGATGATGAACGAAGCAATCGTAAGCGGGGTGAATAACCTGCTCGGAATCAACCTGGTCGCTGTTCCAGCTGATAAGTAAATTATAGCGGAAGGGTAGGTAACAAGAAATGGGAAGAGGCCCTACAAACGAGAACACAAATATGTATTTCCAGGCCAGGAAAAAGGCGGCAACATACAACGAGAGACTATGGAGCCGTGAAGGAGCTGCAGAACTGTTGGGAATATCGGTTTCAACATTGGCAGATTATGAGCTTGGCAATACGAAGGTTGTCCCGGTGGACAAGGTGGTGCTTATGGCTGACCTCTACAACGCCCCGGAATTGATTACTGGGTACTGTATGCGAGAATGCCCGGTACACGGATTCCTACCACTGGCAACCGAAGAGAAAAGTTTAGAAGGAATTGCATTAAGGCTTTTGCAGAACTTCAATGAGGATTCATTGAAGAATATGCGAGACAGTCTGATCGAGATAACTGCAGATGGAAAAATCACAAAGGATGAATTACCAGCCTTGGAAAAAATCGTTGGGCAGCTCGAAAAGATGGCAGAGGTAATAAGCGAAATGAAAATTGCCGGAGAGAAGTATTTGAACGGCAAGTAAGCCGGAGCAACGCCGGAAAGGAGTTCAGAATTGAAGAAAGCAAGTAAGCGAAGAATATTGTTTGCGGCAAGAATGGCAACGATGGTCGGAGCTGCCTGTTTTGCAGTCAGTGGCATTTCAGAAACGCTCGGGCAGGAGAAAGAAAAAAGCCGGCCGGTCTACATAGCCACAGAGGAAGTGGCAGAGACGACGTATACGCCGGAAGTTGAAGAGGCAACACAGCCAACGGAGACAGCAAAGGCAGTTGAGACAGAAGAACCGTTGATCGCAAGTATGGATTGGGACAAGGACGATTCCTACCTGCTATGTAAGATAGCAATGGCCGAAGCTGAGAGCGAAGGCGTGAAAGGAAAGGCACTGGTTATGCTGGTAGTCCTCAACAGGGTTTGGAGCAATGAGTTCCCGGACACAATCGAGGAAGTGATTTTTCAGAAGAACCAGTTCAGTCCAGTTGCAAACGGAAGATACGATGCAGTAGAGCCGGACGAGGAGTGTTACGAAGCATTGAAGCTGATCCAGGTAGACCATTGGAACGAAAGCCAGGATGCTTTGTATTTTGAGAGCAAGAGCGACAGTAAGTGGCACAGCGAGAATTTGGAATTTCTTTTCAAGTACGGCAAGCACTACTTCTATAAGTGAAAGGAACAGGCGGTATGAGAAGATTTAGAAAGAAAGTCAGAAGATTTGTGAGACTGTATTGGTTTTGGGTAAGCCTGGGACTGGTTCTCACAAAAGTATCGGTTGAAGCTGCGTACATCGAGAGAGGATATAAAGCCTACGGCGGTGAGTGGCTGGTTTTACCAGTGGTGATGATCGTCGGATATTTTGTAAATGAGGCGAGAATGTACCTGCCGGACTTCATCGAAGAATGGAGAGAGGAGAAGGCCTATGAGCGAAGAGTTACAGAAAATCGTAGACGAGTACAGGGAGAAAGAAATTCACATCTCAGATGAAGAGGCTGAGCAAATCTTATGGTTGTGCAACCGGAAGATGGATATATGCAAGATTGAGAACAGAGAGGAATACCTGCCGTTGTTATTCAAGGACGAGGTTAAGAACTATCTGTTCAGATGCTCGGTAAATGCTACGACGTTTTTGAGAAGATTGGAGGCAGAAGGAATATGTGTGCAGAATGCGGTATGAACCCATGCCATCCAAGATGCCCGAACGCACCGGAGCCGGTACCGGTTCACGAATGTGTGAAATGCGGGTATGGAATCCTGGCAGGAGATAAGTTTTGGGATTCTCCGAAAGGGAAGATTTGTGAAGAATGCGTGGATGATATGAGCGCAGAAGAAATATTAAAGTTGTGTGGCGAAAGTCTCACGGAAGCAGAAAAGGAGGAAAGGTAGTATGGCAGAACAGAATGCAGTGGCAACACAGCAGGGAACGCAGTTAAGTGTAGCAGCGCAGGTTAAGAGCATGATTTCCCAGGATGCAGTAAAGAAGAAATTTACGGAAGTCTTAGGGCAGAAAGCACCGCAGTTTTTGGCATCCATTACGAATGTGGTTGCTGGATCAGCACAGTTAAAGAAATGCCCGGCAACAACGATTATGAGCGCGGCGTTTGTGGCAGCAACCTACGATTTGCCGATTGACAGCAACTTGGGGTTCGCAGCAATCGTGCCTTACAACAACAATAAGTACAATCCACAGACGAGACAGTGGGAGAAACATCCGGAAGCACAGTTTCAGATGATGTATAAGGGATTTATCCAGCTGGCGATCCGCTCCGGATATTACGAAAAGATGAATTGCTCGGTTGTCTACAAGGACGAGCTGGTTTCATACAATCCGATTACCGGAGAAGTTGAATTTGTGACGGACTTCTCGAAGTGTACGCAGAGAGCCGAAGGAAAATCAGAGAACATCGCTGGTTACTATGCCTGGTTTAAGTTATTGACCGGTTTCAGAAAAGAGTTGTTTATGACAACAGCAGAGGTCGAGAACCACGCCCGCAAGTATTCAACAGCATACAGATATGACCTGGAAAACAACAAGAAGGGCAGTAAGTGGACGACAGATTTCGAGGCAATGGCGTTAAAGACGGTTATTAAGATGCTGCTCAGCAAGTGGGGTATTTTGTCAGTGGATATGCAGAGAGCAATCCAGGACGATCAGAAGGTTTACGACGAGGACGGCGAAGGAAGTTACGGCGACAACCAGCCGGATATCGTAGAGGCACAGGACCCGTTCAGTAATATCGAGCAGAAAGAAGAGGAACAGCAGATCGGCGGCTTAGATTTGGAAGAGGTTGAATAGGAGGAAGAAGAATGCAGCTGACATCAGAAAATTATTATAGCCAGGAGGCTAACCGGGAGTATATGAGCGTATCGGGGTATAAGGATTTTGCCGGAACCTACGGCAAGTTGCCTTGTGAGTTTCACGCAATGGAAAAGCTCAACGGGAATTGGGAAGATGAAAAGACTACGGCGCTGCTGGTAGGAAGTTATGTAGATAGCTATTTTGAGGGAAGCCTGGAACAGTTCAAAAAGGACAATAAAGAAATCTTCACTCAGAAGGGCGATTTGAAGTCGGACTATAAGCAGGCGGAAAACATCATCGCACGAATCGAGAGAGACAAATACTTCATGAAGTATATGAGCGGTCAGAAGCAGGTCATTATGACAGGAGAGCTGTTCGGGACAAAGTGGAAGATTAAGATGGACTCATACATTCCGGGAGTGGCTATCGTTGATTTGAAGGTTATGGCATCTATAACGAAACTGGAATGGGTAAAGGATATTGGCTACCTTGATTTTGTCCGCTACTGGGGTTACGACATCCAGGGTGCGGTCTACCAGGAAATCGTGAGACAGAATACCGGCGAGAAATTACCGTTTTTTATTGCGGGAGCAACAAAAGAAAAGCCTGAGCCGGACATCCGCATTATACACGTAACTGACAACTATCTGCAGGAGGCATTGCACATGGTAGAGATGAATATGCCGAGAATCCTCAGAGTTAAGAATGGAGAGGTTGAACCGGATAGATGCGAATTGTGCGATTGCTGCAGACACAACAGAGTGTTAAAGAAGCCGATCTCGATTATGGACTTGACAGCAGGCATTTAAGGAGATAGGCGGTGACTGAATGGCAGACAACAGAAAATATTACTACCTAAAGCTGAAAGAGGACTTTTTCGACACGGACGAGATGAGGATTTTAGAGAGCATGAAGGACGGATATTTATACAGTAATATCCTGCTGAAACTCTATCTGAAAAGCCTGAGCAATTCCGGCAGGTTGATGTATAGAAATGTGATTCCGTACACGCCGGAAATCCTGGCAACTTTGACAGGGCACCAGGTAGGCACCGTCGAGAAAGCATTGGATGTATTCAAGAAGCTGGATTTAATCGAGATGCTCGATAACGGAGCAATCTACATGATGGATATTCAGAACTTCATCGGCCAGTCGTCCAGTGAGGCTGACAGGCAGAGAGAATATTACAACCGCATGAAGGCTGAGAAGGAAGCACTGGCAGGAGAAAGCACAGAAACGCCGGAACTTCCGGAACCGAAAGAACCGGTACTGCCTGCAGAACAGAAGTCAAATAAGGCGATTGGTAATTACACCACGGATTTTGAGGAACTGTGGGAGGTATACCCGAGGAAGGTTGATAAAGGGCAGGCATACAAGAAGTATAAGGCACGCCTGGAAGATGGCTTCTCCCACGAGCAGTTGTATGAAGCAGTAAAGAACTATGCGGCACAGTGCAAGAAGCAGAGAACAGAGACAATGTACATAAAGCATGGCAAGACATTCTTAGGAGAGTCAACGCCGTTCCTGGACTATCTGCCAAAGGACAAGCCGGCACAGAGCGAAGCAGAGTACGACGACAACGAGAATCCGTTCGGAAGGAGTGAGTGACGATGAATTTGGATTTGCAGAAGGTTTTACCTGCAGAAGCATTCGAGACAGAGCAGAATGAGGGCGACTACATCGGCAAAGACGGACTGCTTTACTGCGGAGTCTGCAGAACCAAAAAGCAGACCAGGTTGCCAGCGTCGGATTTTACCGGCGGCAGGGAGATAATTGTTCCATGTATCTGTAAGTGCAAGGTTGAGGAGAACAAACGCAAGGAAGAGGAAGAAAAGAAGAGACAGGAAATGCAGCGTTTGGAAAGATTGAAAGCCAGCAGCCTTATGGACGCCAAGCTGAAAGCGGCAAGGCTGGACGGATACCAGGTGGACGGAGACAATCAGAAAATCTACAACCTCGCAGGCAATTACGTGAAAAGGTTTGACGAAATGTATGAGAAACGCCAAGGATTGTTGTTTTGGGGGACGGTCGGAACCGGGAAGAGTTACACGGCCGCCTGCATTGCGAATGAGTTGCTGAATCAGATGATCCCGGTGGTTATGACATCGTTCGTGAAGATACTGCAGAACATCCAGGGCAACCCCGACGAGGAAGAAAGAATAATGGCGGGACTGAATGCGGCAAAGCTGTTGATTATCGACGACCTGGGAGCAGAGAGAAGTACCGATTATGCGTTAGAGAAGGTGTACAACATCATCGACAGCAGGTATTTATCCGGAAAGCCGTTGATCCTCACTACGAATATGACATTGAAGGATATGCAGGAGTCAGAGGACATCCGATACAGACGTATCTATGACAGAATATTTGAGATGTGCTTTCCGGTAAGGTTTGCAGGCAGAAGTTGGAGAGAAAAGGCGGCATCGAAGAGGTTCGATGCCATGAAGAATTTAATGGAGGAATGACAGCATGGGATTGATTAAGGTGGCAGAAATCAGCATTGACAAGCTGGAAGATCGCAAGACGGTTACAGCAATCCTGCACGAGAACGGTTATACCGTCGGGCCAGGAAAGAGAAAAAAGACAGAGACCGGAAAGCAGTTAGATTACTACTTGAAGGTGTATGTGGAGGAAGGCACAGATAAGGCAGAACTCTACAAAGCAACAAGCGGAAAAACGAAGGTGACAGCCAAGAAGGTGACGGATAAGATGTCGGCCGAGATTGGCGACAAGGCATAGGAGGCAGAAAGTGGATGAAGATATGAAGCAGATTCGTTTCACAATACCAGGACAGCCATTCGGGAAACAGAGACCGAAGTTTTCAAGAGCTGGGGCGTATGTTAAGACGTACACCCCGAAAGAGACCACCAGTTATGAAAACCTGGTGAAGCTGTTTTACAACGAAGCAGCCAAAGGAAAGATGTTCCCGGAAGGGGCAATGCTGGATGTAAGGATAATTGCATATTACGAAATTCCGAAGTCCACCAGCAAGAAGAAGCGCAGGGAAATGTTGGAACACAGGATCAGACCAACCAAGAAGCCGGACTGGGATAATATCGGTAAGATTGTTTGCGACAGTCTAAACCTGGTAGCGTACCACGATGATTCGGCAGTCGTGGATGCACAGGTAAGGAAATTTTACTCAGAAACGCCGAGGGTTGATGTGATGATAAAGGTCGTAGGACCGGATCAAATTTAGGAGGTAGACAATGGCAGGAAGAAAGAAAACTGAAACAGTGGAAGCAGAAGTTGTTGAGACAGCGGTAGTACCGGCAGGGAAAATGGAGTTCAGACTGATTAACCCGACAGAGGATGGTTTTCTCAGACGCATTCAGTGGAACAAGGAAGAGTTGGAGGCTGCAGTAAGAGCCAAGATTGCTGGTTACGAGAATGTGGTTTACACAGAGGAAAACATTAAGGCGGCGAAGAATGACAGGGCCGAGCTGAACAAGCTCATTAAGGCTATTGAGGAGAGAAGAAAGCAGGTAAAGAACATCATCAATGAGCCTTATGCAGTGTTCGAGGCAGAGTTAAAGGAAATCACGGCACTTATCAATGAGCCGGTCGCACTGATCGACCAGCAGGTAAAGGCGTTCGAGGAGAAACAGAAGAAAGAAAAGAAAGCGGCTATCAAGGCTACCTACGATGAAAATATCGGAGATTTGACCGAGGTATTGCCGTTTGAAAAGATTTTCGACAGCCGTTACCTTAATCAGACATATAAGCTGGCAACCGCACAGAAGGAAATCGTGGGCAAGATCGACACGGTTAAGACGGATTTGGAGACTATCGACAGCCTGGATAGTAAGTATAAGCTGAATGCGAAGGATGTGTATATCAAGACCCTGGACCTCAGCAAGGCCCTGGCAGAGAACAAGAGGCTGGCAGACCTGGAAGAAAAACTGGAAGCGGACAAGCGCCGTAAGGCTGAGGAAGAGGCCGAGAGAAAACGCCAGGAAGAAATCCGCAAGCAGAAAGAAGCTGAGGAGCAGGCAAAGCGTGAGGCAGAAGAAGCGGAGCGTAAAGCGGCAGAAGCTAAGAAAGCACAGGAAGCCGCCGCAGAAGTCGAACAGACAGAACCTCAGTCTGAAATGGGCAAGGTGATTGAGTCTATTGAAAAATCGGCATTCGCCCAGGCAGTAGCCGGAGAAACGCAGGCGGCACCAGCAGCGCAGGTGGTTGATCCGTTTGCACCAAAAGAAGAACCTGAGCAGGAAAAGAAGTACAGAGTACGTTTCTTTGCAGACGGAACTAAGGAGCAGCTGGGGAAACTGATTGCTTTTATGAATGAGAACAATATCAAATACGGCAAGATTGCAAAGGAGAGTAAGTGATGAATGATTTTGACAAGAAATTGGATTTCGACAGCGATACCTTCGAGAATATGAAGCACGATATGAATTTTGTCCTGCAGAGACTTCTTGGAAACATGATTGAGAAGCAGTCCAACGAAGGAAGCATGACAATCAAGATTGACGTTACCATGGTAAAGGAGTTTATCCCGAACTATGACCCGAATATCAAGGGAGAATCCCGTGAGATCAGCAAGCCGCAGTTCAAGCACAAGGTCACATCTGCAGTAAAGATTACCGACGAGAAAGGTGGAAATCTCAATAACGAGATGGAGATGGTTATGGATGAAGAGACTGGCTGCTATGTATTACAGCCGATCGCAAACACACAGCAGAGAACGATTTTTGACTCAGACTTTATGCAGGGTCAGAAGCAGGAAGGCGAAGGCAATGAGGATATTATCGACGGTACATACATCGATGCAGATGTAAGACCGGCGTTACCTGGACCGGCAGATGAAGAGAAGCCTGCGGAGACCGAGAAAACAGACACCCAACCTGCAGAAGAAACGCCGTCAGAAGAGAACAACGGAGAGACGGAAGATACACCGGCCGAGGAACCTAACGAGGAAGAACCGGAGGATATTACAGACGACATCCTGGGCGATGCAGACACAGAAGGTTACGATTACGAAGATCCGGAGGAGTAGATATGGGACTGATGAAACCAAGAGTGAGCAGTTATGTAGACAGAGGCAATGAATTGATTGCAAAGGGCAAGACCAAGCAGGCAATGAACCTGGTGAGCCACGGTCTGCAGTATTACTCAGAGAGGGTTATCGACAGCATATCTCCGTACGCCAAGAACGACGCGGGACTGATAGTTTTAGTCCTGCGCCACCTGGCAGATGAAGTCGAGAAGAACAACCCAGGAGCAAAGGAACTGGCGGCTGGTATGGAGAAGTGCGTAGGCAAACCTTCCCTGCAGGAGATTGAGAGAATTAAGAAACCGAACAGAAAGTAAGGAGGCAGAATGAATACACAGGAGAGTGATATGGAGCAGATGAAATTTGCGAGAGAATGGGTAAGAGCGCGCGCTGCAAAGAAGATGGCAAAGTATGAGAAAAAGCTGAGAAGAGCTGCAAAGGATTTCTTCGGGCATCCGGTAGCAATCGCATATTTGAGGCCTGGCGTGATGTTTGAGATCAAAGATACCGGAGAAAAGGCAAAGATTGTAGCGGGCAAAGAGAAAGGATAAGCGATATGGCAAGAGGTTTCTTATATGTGTATGAGCGGATATACAAAGGAGAGACTGAGATGCAGACTGAGTTCCGGAAGATACCGGTCAACGGTAAGCGAACCTCAGTAGCAGATCAGAAGAGAGTCCGGAAGATTATCTCAGATAACGCATATAGAATAGCGCAGGAATGCTCGGTGCTGGTGAGCTATCCAAAAATGAGAATTGAAGGTACTGCAGTCAACTTGGGAGATGCGAACATCATGCTCCCGGACTGCAGAATCATCAGCATTGAAGAATTGAAGAAAATTGAGGGGGGGGGGGTGAAATAGGTGCGAAGGCACAAAGAGACCGAAGAGGAAGCGGTAAAGAGGCGGCAACAAATGTATGGATGCAATGGAAAGTGTTGCGATAGAGTAATTGATCCGGAAACGGGCGAAGGCCAGTATTTCATATGTGGCGGTATAGATACCTGCGACGAAACAAGGGTAGGCGAGTTTATAGGAACGGTAGGAGCAATACTGTTTATCGTCCTGGCACCGATCATGTTTATAGCGGGAATAGTAGCTTTGATAGTGCTTGGAATATAGGAGAGCAATAATGGAATGTGATGTAAGAAAGGAGTGATAAAATCCCATGAGGTCCCATGATCCGTTCGGGACTTGCAGGAACTGCGGGTGTCATATTATGTGGGTTAAGACAAAGGCTGGAAAGAATATGCCGGTAGACCCTACGATGATCAGCTACCGCAGGCCAGGAGCAGGAGTGAAGGCAAGGGAGAAGATAGTTACGCCGGAAGGCGAGGTCGTATGTGCTGATAAGGTATCATCCGAGAGCGCAGAAGGCTTTGGCTACATATCACACTTTGCCACCTGCAAGGCAAGAAACCGTTGAGAAAAAGAAAAGCCGCCCCTTTGATAGGAACGACTCGTGACTGAGAATATTATACTCGCAAATGCGAGAAAAGTCAAGGAGGCGACATTATGGCAACGGAGAATAAGGAGAAGGCAAAGGGCGAAGCAATCTTCCCACTAACGCAGGAACAGATCAACCAAATAGCTGCTATCGGTGCCAAGGAAGGTGTAAGGGCATACAAGGAAGAGCAGAAGAAGGAAGAGCGTAGGAGAAAGAAGGAAGATAGCAAAGTCAGAAAGACAAAGAAACTGCTCAGCTCGTACAGAAGAATCAAGGCGACATTATCGGATGGAGAGCAGTTCACTCCGGAGGAGCAGGCAGAACTGAGATGGAAGTTCATTGAGGACCTTATGGGAAACACAAGAGAGATAGCAGGAAAGTCCGAGAGGACAATCAAAGATACGGAGCGCAAGCGTGAAGAGGATTTATACTGCGTGTTCCGGATAGAAAAAGCGACCGAAATGTACCGTGAGGAGTGCGAAAAGAGCGGAAGCGAAGAGGCGAAGCGCCGTTACAGAGAGTTAAGCATGATGTACCTGGACGAAAAACCTTACACGGTGCAGGAAATTTCGGAAGTAGAAAACATAAGCGATAAGACTGTCTACAAGGACATAGGAATAGCTTGTGGCATTGTGGCTATTTACTTACTGGGTGCGGATTTCTAAACGCTCCCTGTGGCTGTAAAACAACCTGGTAGAAAATGAGTAGGTTGCATAAAGAATTACCAAGTGGTAATATGCTAATTAGCCGATAACCCAAATGTCACCCCTAAAAATAGCCAGTTGTATTTCTTCCCAACGGCAGGCACGGCAGGGCGAAATCCCTGCCAGTTAGCCGAAGAGGAAATATGAACAATCGGTTAAATAAGGCTATTTCAGTGTACTTAGGCAGGTCTGTATAGTATAATAAAACTATAAACAACCAGCATAAAAGGAGTGATTGAGATGGCAATTTGGATTAGCAGGTATAGCAACAAGGAATTACAGAGTGGTAAGTATTACCCGGTAGGAATAAGCATCGGAACACCGAAGTTTCCGCTGGGGTACACGCTGAGAAAGCAGTGCTACTCGCTGGCACCGAAAGGCTATATGCTGAATATGGAGCTTGACAGATTCAAGCCTGCATATTACGAGAAGTTGGAAGGTATCGGCACAGACAGAATCATCGATATGGTCGAGAAGATGAATGCGGAAGCAAGGGCAGAAGGGAAAGAACTTGTGCTTCTCTGCTATGAAGATGTGAGAGTTCCAGGAGACTGGTGCCACAGAACCGTATTCGCTGAATGGTGGGCGGAACAGACCGGAGAACTGATTGAGGAGTTATACGATCCGTCAGAGCCGAAGGTCAAGAAGCCTGCAGCTAAGAAAGAAAGCAAGGAACCTGTCAAGAAGGTAGTCGAAACCAGGAAGGAAGAACCTGGTTACGAGCAACTGAGTTTGTTTGGTTTGGCAGGGATTTAATCATAACATCCGGAACTGGTGTAAGTAGCACGTGGCTATTCCATAGTTAAGGTCCTGTTCATCGCAGGGTTCCGGTCCAAAAACAACGGCATCGCATCCGAAAGGGTACGGTGCCTTATTTGTTATCACGGAACGTACCTTAGTGTCCTTCGGGTCTGAGGTCTTTTTTGTGCAATATGCTGAGGCAGGTATCAAAAATCCCCGGGTCAGTACCAGGGAACCGCCTCGGCTTTTTGTATATATTGAACAATTTTTAGGGAAGGAGACAAGGATATGGCATTTTTTATGGACCCCGGAGCGATGTTCCTGGGGTGTTTAGGTCCGTCGGAGCAGAAGTTTCTCGTTACTCTGATAGAGACTGCAGCAAAGTCCGGATATACAAGGTTCGTTGAGCCGTGTGCCGGTACCTTTGCAATGGCGAACCTGGCAGTACAGAATGGGTTTAAGCCGGAGCAGATCGAGACCAGCGACGTCAATATGATGTCAACAGTCCTCGGGTATGCGATTACCGGCCAGTCATTAGAGCCGCTGGAAATACACGCACAAGGCTTTAGTGACGAAGAGCTTCTTGACCCGGCAACGGCATTGTATGCGCAGCTGTACCTCAGAACCTCGAAGAATGCGGGCAATGATTATTTCTATCAGATACTCACAGACCTACGCCTCAGACGAGAGGAACACATCGAGAGTATCAATCGGCAGATAGAGGTAATTAAGAACCTGCTCGGTGGCATGAGCTACAGACCATTGGATATGTGGGAGCATCTGAAAGAGGTGCTGGATGATCCGCACGCTTTGGTTATTGCAAACCCACCGACCTACTTCTCCGGCTATGAGAAGTTCTACGACACACAGGGCAAAATGACCTGGAAGGAACCGCCGTATGAACTGTTTGACCCGGAGACAGGGCACCAGCAGTTCTACGACCTCTGCATGGATGCGAAGGCATTGGTTATCTGCTACCAGGAGAAGAGAGTAGGCGAAGCCGTAGGATATACGATATACGCCCGCTCCGGCACGAGAGCAGATTTGAATGCTTACATCACTACGAACCGGGAGGAAGAGGCAACCGCCCTTGCAAACGGCAAGAAGATAAAGCGTCCAGCAGAGAGTAAGTTACAGCCGTTAGACTGCAGTATGCTCCCGAGAGATTATGTGATCCAGGAAGATAGCAAGGTACAGGTTATCCCGATTAAGTCGGCAGAGGCTCAGTATTACAGAGAGCTATGGACTCACAATTTTGTCGGTTCATCGGCGACGTTCAATAGGGCATTGCTGATTGATGGTTATGTGGCTGGGGTATTCGGTATCTCGAAGATGGCGGCAGACAGCGTATTCGTTTGGTACGTGATGAAGGTGCCACACAAGACATACCGCCTCGGCAGGCTGTGTTATATGCTGGCACAGAACAGAGAGTTTGTAGATACGCTCCTGGATAATATCGAGCAGGAGAAGGTCACAAAGATGCGCACCGCAATGCTTACCAGGTACCCGGAGAACAAAGAGGTACGAGGCATCATGAAACTGGTAAACAGGGTTGAGGACAAGAAGAACGGCTACAAGCTCACGTATGAGGCTGAACTGGTAGAGGGAAGAACTGAACAGCAGACGCTTCAAGAATGGCTAAGGAGGGAAAACGAATGGCAGAAGAACAGAGCAAAGGCATCCAGCAAATCGAAGGATGCGAAGTAATCTATGATATGGGTTCCGGCTTGGTGATCGCCAAGGTTCCACTGGATAAGGTTAAGGAGCAGGACATCAACGCCAGGATAATGAAAAACGAGATGCAGGATCAGTTGACCGCCAACATCAAGAAGCGAGGACAGCTGGAAAGCCTGCCTCTTTTTGTTTTGGTGGATGGCAAGCTGGAAATCATCAGCGGCCACCACAGAGTAAAGAGCGCACGTGCTGCAGAGATGAAGGAAATCATCGCTATTGTCGATGTGTCCGGTCTCTCACGAAGCAAGATTGCGGCAAAGCAGCTGGCACACAATGCAATTTCCGGTTTCGACGACGACAGTACGTTGAGAGAAATCGTGAAGATGATAGATGATGTGGACGATATGATTGAGTCATTCGTCGGCAAGGAGATCATGGAAGAACCGCTGGAACAGTACGACAAGATGCTGAGTCCTGCGGTTCAGTTTGATTTTAAGAATGTGACGTTTACATTCCTTCCGCACCAGGTAAAGGATATGGACGCACTGGTTAAAGACCTGGAATCAAAGGCTCCGGACATTGTGGGCGTGGCATCCTACGAGCAGTGCAAGGGATTTGTGGAGACACTTAGCAAGTATCAGAAGTTTACGGACATCCGAAACGTCGGTGCGGCTATCCACTCCATGATTGAGAACGCCGCTCAGAAGATGGACGACTGCGGTTTCACAGAGGAAGGAGAATGGACCTACCTCGCTAAACTGTTTGGCAGTAATGCGGTACCGGGCGAGTCCGCTTCCGTTATTCAGCAGGCAATCAAGAAAGCTGAGAAGGAAGGGACAATCACGAGTAAGAACAGGTGGCAACTGATCGAGTACCTATGTGCTGACTACCTCAGTGGCAGGTAGTTAATGTATGGCAGCTAAGCCAAAATACAATGCCCCTTACCACGATAACTGGGCGTGGTCTTTGGCTGCAATGGGTGCCACCAATGAAGAGATCGCCCTTGCCATGGGAGTCTCCGAACGAACCATTATGCGATGGGCCAAGGAACACGAATCATTCGGCAAGGCGCTTGGAGAAGGTAAAGGCGTATCAGATGCGAAGGTAATAAGGAGTCTCTACGAGAGAGCTACCGGCTATGAGTACGAGGAAGAGAAGAAAATCATTGAGTACGACAAGGACGGCAATGTGAAACCGGTCAAGATTGAAAAGACCAAGAAGCACGTACCGCCGGATGTCACGGCTCAGATATTTTGGTTGAAGAACCGTCAGAGAGACCGCTGGCAGGATAGACCACAGGACTATGTGGATCAGACCAGCGACAACGACGCAGAGGTTCAGATTTACCTTCCGGATAATGGGAGGGACGATTGATGAAAGAGAAAATCGTATTAGCTCCGCAGAAAGGACCGCAGGAAATGTTTTTAGCGACCTCTGCGGATATTTGCATTTATGGAGGCGCTGCAGGCGGAGGAAAAACCTTTGGACTGCTGTTAGAGCCGCTTCGGTACATGAACAATCCGGACTACAACGCAACTATCTTCCGACGTGACTACACGCAGGTAACATCTCCAGGAGGCTTATGGGATAGTTCACGAAAGATTTACCGCTACGTGAAAGGTTCCCAGCCGTTAAAGACACCAAAACTACACTGGACTTTCAAAAGAGGCGCATCGGTCAATTTCGCCCACCTCGGACGTGATGAAGATTGCGACGACTGGCAGGGTTCACAGCTCACGATGATAGGATTTGACGAGCTGACGCACTTTAGCGAGTACCAGTTCTTTTATATGCTGTCTCGAAACCGTACAGATTCCGGTGTAAAGCCGTATGTACGAGCCACCTGCAACCCGGACGCAGACTCTTGGGTTGCTGAGTTCATTTCCTGGTGGATAAACCAAGAGACTGGCTACCCGATACCGGAACGGTCGGGAGTGATCCGCTGGATGGTGCGACTGAATGAGGTCGTTACCTGGTTTGACAGCAGGGAAGAGGCAGTGCAGGGAGCTATCGAGAACGGTGTCAAGCCGGAACAGGCTGAGACGATGCCTAAGAGCGTGACGTTCATTGCGAGTACGCTGCATGATAACAAAATTCTGATGAAGAATGACCCGGGATATTTAGCCAACCTGCAGGCAATGGCTCTCGTGCAAAGAGAACGACTACTGCATGGCAACTGGAAGATTAAAGCCGCTGCAGGCTTGATGTTCAAGCGAGTAAAAGTAAATATGCTGGAAGAGATACCGCCCGATGTTATTAAGTGGGCGAGAGGCTGGGACCTTGCGGCAACATCTGAGGATGAAAAGGGAGACCCGGCGTACACAGCAGGCGTGCTGATCGGAAAGAGAAGAAACGGACGGTACATTGTGGCCGACGTTATCAATCGCCGGTTGAGTTCGTCCGATGTGCGAGAAATCATAAAGCAGACCTGCATAGCCGACAGGGCGAAATACGGAAGGGTAGCAACAAGACTTCCACAGGACCCAGGCCAAGCAGGTAAAGACCAGGCACAGAGTTTTATGAAGCTCTTGGCTGGTTTCGCTGTTAAGTGCATTCAAGAGTCCGGAGACAAGGTGACGAGAGCAGAACCGTTCTCGGCACAGTGGTTAGGGCTTGAAGGCATGGATAAGGGCAATGTTGATGTGCTGATTGCACCGTGGAATGAAGAGTATTTCAACGAGTGCGAGAACTTCCCGCAGTCAAAATTCAAGGATATGGTGGATGCAAGCTCGTCGGCATTTACAGAGTTGGAGAGTGGTGCTACATACTCAGCACCGCCTAAGGATAGCCGGTTAGGCAAGAGCAGTTATTGGAATAAGTGAGGTGAGAACAGATGGCTAACAAAGAAATCGGTCGCATAGGTCAGCGACGCTACGGAGGAACAATCTACGAGGAGTTCCTTCACGAACTGAGAGGCACACGAGGAATAGAGGTCTACCGTGAAATGTCTGAGAATGACGATGTGGTAGGTGCGATCCTCTTCGCTATCGAGATGCTGGTAAGACAGTGCGACTGGAATGTAGAACCGGGAGGCGATACCGCAAAGGACAAAGAGGCTGCAGAGTTCGTAGAAAGCTGTATGCACGATATGCAGGACACCTGGACGGACACAATTTCGGAAATCTTATCTTTCCTCACTTACGGTTGGAGCTTCCACGAGATCGTGTATAAGCGCCGCATGGGAAATACGAAGAACCCAACCACGAAGAGTAAGTACACGGATGGCTTGATTGGATGGAAGAAATTGCCTATCAGAGCGCAGGAAACGCTCTACCGATGGGAATACGACAACGAGGACAATCTGCTAGGAATGACTCAGATGCCGCCTCCGGACTTTGGTACCTACACGATACCAATGAGTAAGGCTTTGCTGTTCCGTACAAAGAGCAGGAAGAACAACCCGGAAGGACGAAGCATTTTGAGAAATGCTTACCGATCCTGGTACTTCAAGAGAAGAATCCAGGAGATTGAAGGAATCGGCATTGAAAGAGACCTTGCAGGACTCCCGGTAATGCACGGACCGGAAGGGTTAGACCTTTGGAACGATGATATTGAGGACAACAAGCAGACACGAATTGCGTTGGAAAATATGGTAAAGAGTATTCGCCGAGACGAGATGGAAGGTGTGGTACTTCCGGCAGGATATGAGTTGGAGCTGTTAAGTTCCGGCGGCACCCGACAGTTTGACACGAATGCGATCATCAACCGCTACGATACCCGAATTGCAATGACGGTACTGGCGGATTTTATTTTCTTAGGGCATTCAGAGACCGGTTCCTGGGCGTTGAGTTCCGACAAGACGGAGTTGTTCGCTATGGCAATCGGCGCATTCCTAGACATGATCTGCGAGACATTCAACAGCCAGGGCATCCCGCCGTTGATCGATATTAACGGTGAACATTTTGCAGGCATCACGGAGTACCCAAAGATGTCCCACGGCGACATTGCAGATGTGGACGTAACGAAGGTTGCGGCATTCATCAAGGATATGACCGGCATCGGAATCTTAGTACCGGACGACGGACTGGAAGATTACATTCGCCAGGTCGGACACCTGCCGGAGAGGACAACGGACGACAGAACAGTAGACCAGCGGCGTAAGCAACAGGCGGAGCAGAACCAGCCACCGGAGCCTGAGACAGCCGCAGGAAGCGATGAAAACGGCGAGGGCGAAGAAATTCCCGATAATGTGGTGGAAGCTGCTAAACGGCGATTAGGAAGGAGCAGTGCAAATGGCAATAAGGTTCATACGGCCAAAGCGAATACGCAAGGCAAAGACACCGGGCAGTCAAGAAGTCCTACGCAGACTTGAAGAGTACCTGCAGAACGAATGTGACGAACCGGTTGAAATCCTATGCGGGTTTTGGCAGGATCAGCAGGATGCCATCACGTACCAGGAACTCCGAAAGGCAGTAGCGGACGGAAGCCTCAGCGAAGAGACATTAGAGGCTTGGCAACAGGATTACTCAGTGCTTGTTGCCGAGAGATTACAGTCAATGTGGACGCAGGCAATAGCAGCGGGACCAACCGGGCAACCAATCCTGGACGGTCTCGCTTTTGAGTTTAACACTCAGACACCTGGCGTTCTCGACTGGATCAGTGAAAGAGGGGCCGAGTTTGTTACCCGATGCACAGAAGAACAGAAGGACGCAATAGCGGCACTCCTGGAAAAGAAAATGAGAGAGAGCCATACAGTAGATGAACTGGCAAGGCTCATTCGTCCATGCATCGGTTTGACAGAGGGTGACGCAAGAGCAAACGCCAGGTATTATGACAATATCGTGGCTACGATGCGAAAAGAGCATCCGAGAATGAAGATTGAGAGCATCTGCCGGAAGGCATTGGACGCTTCTCAGAAATATGCAGAGAAACAGCACCGGGCCAGGGCATTCACAATCGCTCAGACCGAGAGTGCTTTTGCTTATAACCGTGGAGCCGATGAAGGCATACGCCAGGCACAGGGCGAAGGGTATCTTGGAACGATGGTAAAGAGATGGAGCACATCCGGAGACGATTCGGTGTGCGACATCTGCAATGCGCTGGAAGGTACTGAGGTAGATATGGACTCCGACTTTGATTTCAAAGGAAAGGTTCTGTTTGCAGGACAACATATGTTACCACCTGCACACCCGAGATGTGCCTGCGCTATCGAGTATATCGAAGTGGCTGCACCGAGAGGAAGGAAGTGAGAAAGTGAAGAAGTTCTCTGATTTCATCAAGAAGTCTGCAGAACCGCAGAAGAAAGAGCCTGCCAGCAATGTGATTAAAGGCAGGTTTAAGATTGCCAAGTCCGACGACGACAAGCACCTGGCATTTGGCTGGGCGAATGTGGCTATCCGTGCTGACGGAGAAGAGATTGAGGACTGGCAGGAGGACATCATCGAGCCGGAAGAACTGGAAAACGCAGCGTACCAGTATGTGTTACTCTATCGCGAAGGCGGAGAAATGCACGAAAGAGGCGGAGCTGCAGTCCTGGTTGAATCCGTGGTATTCACGGAAGAGAAAATGCAGGCAATGGGAATCCCGGCAGGCACTCTTCCGATTGGTTGGTGGATCGGCTTCAAAGTAACCGACGAGGATGTATGGGAAAAGGTTAAGGACGGCACATATCCGATGTTCTCAATCGAAGGAGAAGCCGAGAGAGTCGAAGTAGAAGATGAAAACACCTTGTAAAAATGGGGCGTATTGAGTTTTTCAGCAGTCTTAACCTTATAATTCCACATACGAGGGTGTAATAAGGGCATAGGTAGTTCACATTATGGAGACAAATCTAAGCAAAAAGAACAAATTGATAAAACAGATCAGCAAGGCATCCGATATGGTGCCTTTTTCTGATTTCCTGCTCGAATTTATGGACCGCTACGGTTTGAATAACCTACGAGAGTCCACAGTAGAGCAGTTAGAAGAGTTTATCAGCAACAGAAACATCATTCCGTTATTAGGAGAGGCACCGCAAAGGTGTCTTTTTTAATATAAATCTTGCGGAAAGGAGGAAGCAAAGTGGCAACAAAGTTAAAAAATCTCAGAATCAGCAAGGTTGATTTTGTAGATGAAGGTGCAAATCCGGATGCTCACATTAAGCTAACGAAGAGTAAAGGCGAAAAGGGGCAGTCCACAGGAGAGAATGGCGATAAGAATGGTTTTGTCAGCCGATTGTTCGGTTTCATCGGCAAAAAGGCCGGCATGAACCAGGAAGAGATCGACAGTGCAGTAGAGGAAGTTCTGAAAGGCAACTCTGTTAGTTTCAACGAGCGTTTCAATGAAATCAAGAACAGAAAGATTGCTGATGAAATTTGGGATATATGCTACGCACTGCAGGCAAGCCTCTGTTCGATTCTGAATGACGAGGAGCTGGATAGCACCGGCGCAGCAACAGCGATGAATGAGAGCCTTGACGAGTTCACTGCAGTAGTGAAGGAAGCGATTAGCAACTGGTCCGGCGGAAAGGTAATCAACATCGTAAAGAGTGACGAGGTGACGGAGAGTGACCTGGCAATGATGAAGTCTGCGGCTGCAAGGCTGAATGACAACATCGAGAAGGCACAGACCGCCGCTGGAAAGCCTGCCGGAGAAGGAGACGATCCGGAGGTAGACACAGAGGACAAAAAGGACCAGGGCAAAAAGAAACAGTCGAAAGGAGACAACGAAGATATGAAGATCGACAAGAGCAAAATGACCCAGGCTGAGCTTCTCATTCTCGAAGATATTGAGAAGAGATACGGCGTGGCAGACGACCCGGCTCAGACAGAGCAGACTCCGGAGGGAAAACCTGCGGTAACAAAGTCTGTTGAGAAGCCTGAGCAGAACCAGGAAACACCTGCAGATGGCGAGGACATCTACAAGGGACTCAATCCTGCTGTTAAGGCAGAAATCGAAGCGCTCAGAAAGTTCCGTGAGGATGCTGAGAACAGAGAACTTGAAGCCGTAGCAGGCAAGTATGAAATCATCGGCAAGAAGAAAGAGGAGCTTGTACCTATGCTCAAATCTCTCAGAGCTACCGGTGGAACTGCATACAACGATATGATCGCCGTTCTTGATGCCACCGTGGAAGCGGTCAACAAGTCCGGCGTTTTTTCTGAGGTAGGCAAGTCCGGCTACGGCTCTGTGCACGTAAGTGATGCAGAGGGCAAGATCGAAGGTATCGCCAAGAGCTATATGCAGAAAGAACCTTCCATGAGCTATACAGATGCGCTGGCTAAGGCTTGGGAAGATAACCCGGACCTTATGGACGCATACGACGCTGAGGAAGGATTTTAAGGAAGGAGGAAAAGACCATGGAAAAGAGAAACTTCAACGGCTCGCAGATTAACCAGTCTGTGACAATCGCAGAGCAGGCCGGTGCTGCTATCGACGATGTGAGAAACCTCATTCTCAAATATGACGAGAATGGAGATGTAGTCGTAGCAACCGACGGCACAGCACCTATCGTAGGCATTGCAATTATTGAGGCAGGCTATAACGACATCTCCGGAGCAGAGTCCGGAAAGGTTGCAAAGGGTGACCAGGTAGATGTTCAGATTAAGGACATCGGCTACATTCTTGCTGGCGGAGCCATCAAGAAGGGCGAAGAGGTAACTGCAACCGCAGGAAAAGCAACAAAGGCAGCTGACGGAAATTATGTGATCGGCGTGGCACTTAGCAATGCGGCTGAGAATGACTACGTGAGAGTTCAGATTTCCAAGTATCAGAAGAACGCCGCAAAATAAAGAAGGAGGAAAATGGTAAATGAAAAGAACAGCAAAGAGCATCCAGGCAGACATTGCCAAGGGTGCTTTCAGACCACACACAGCGCTTTCTACTATGGCGCTGGCTTATTATCAGCAGGATTCAACAACCCTTGCAAAGAATATGTTCCCGGTTTGCCCGGTAGGGTTATCCTCTGACAACTACTATGTATTCGACAAAGAGGATCTGTTACGTGATAACTGGCAGAGAAAGCCTGCATACGGCAAGGTTGACCCTGCGGTAATCTCTGAACACACAGAGACCTATGCTTGCGCAGTAGATCAGATGATTATGGGTATCGACTCCATTCGTCAGACTGACCTTAACCGCCGCCAGGGACCTCGTACTGCGGACCCTCGCCAGCAGAGAACTAAGGTTATGGCAGCACAGGCAAACATCCACCAGGATTCGGATTTCTCCAAGTCCTTTATGAAGCAGGGAGTATGGGCGAATGAAGGACAGGGCAAGGATGATACAGCTGTTTCCGGAAATGAGTTCATTAAGTTCAGCAACGGCAACAGCGATCCTATTGCATTCTTCGATGCAAAGAAAACTGCCATGAGACAGGCAACCGGCCGTACTCCTAACAGATTAGGACTCGGTATCAACGTATTTAATGCGTTGAAGGTACACCCTGCAATCCTCGAGAGAGTGAAGTTTGGCGGTACAACTGCAAATCCTGCAAATGTTACCGAGAACGTGCTTGCACAGCTCTTCGGAGTTGACAGAATCGTTATCGATCAGACCGTGCAGAACAAAGCCGGTTTAGGCCAGGCTGCAAATATGCAGTTCATTGGCGATCCTAACTCATTCCTGTTAGCGTATGCAACAGATACACCTTCCATCGAGGAACCTTCTGCAGGTTACATCTTCACTTGGGACATGTTAGAGAACGGCATCTTACTTCCGGTACTCAACTACCAGGGTGAGGCCGGAACACATTCTGAGTTTGTCGAGGGTCTTATGGCTTACGACATGAAGAAAACTGCAGATGATCTTGCGTTCTTCGGTTACGACGCAGTGTAAGGAGGTTTCGCCATGAGATTAATTGCAAAGAAGCCTTGCAGTTATGGCGGTAAAAAATTCTTCATCGGGGATGAAATCCCGGCAGAACTCGTGGTAAACATCGAGAGAGAAGAAAAGCTCGGCGTAATCTCAATCGCAAATGACGAAGCAGGGGTACCGGAACAGTCCGGTGCCCTTTATTCGCAGGAGCAGGTAGACAAGATGATGGCCGATGCAGTCGCCAATGTAAGCAAAGGATTTACGCAGGAGCAGGTGGACGAGATGATCCAGTCTGCAGTCGCAGAGCTTAAACCGTTCGACTCCGACAATGCCGGTTTTACCGTGACAGTCAAGGGCGAGGGTGACAATGTGACGGCGGTTTCCTGCAGCGCAGAGGATATTCAGTCTGTGGTCGATGTACTGCAGATGAATGCGGACGATGGTGCAAAGGCAGTAGCCAGTGTGAAGTCCGATAGCGTTCTGATCCTGCTTCACGCCTTAGACACACGTGCTACGGTCAAAAAAGCGGCTCAGAAACAGCACGACACCTTATTCTCCGCCGACGGCAATTCAAACGAATCCGTAGGCGGTAACGCAACCACAGACAGCATTACGGAGGGAGCTGATACCTAATGTCAAAAGGTGCATACACATATGAGCCGGGAAACATCACAGAGTTTGGCAAAGACCGTATGAGGTTTGAGCTTGGAGACACGATGGTAGAGGGCCTGGCAGATACGACGGCATTGACCGACGAGGAGATACAAGCAGCAATCGACGCATACCCGAAAAAGTGGAAGCGTGCGAAGCTGATGCTCCTTGAAAGTTTGTGCCGTCGCTTTGCATATGAGGTCAATACAAAGACCGGCCCTCTCAGCCTGGATATGAACGGCAGGGCGAAACTTTGGAAAGAAGATTACGACAAGCTGAAAAAAGAGGTCCAGGCAGAGTCAGTGTCAGTGCCACGGTTTGGAAATGGGGTAGATGGTCCACCTTACTTCCACACCGGAATGCACGAAAACGAGAGGGTGTGGAACGGATGATAAATGCGAGATTTATGTATTTAAGGCCGGGAAACCTATTCAAGGATTTTGTTGTCGAGTCAAATACGCAGGTTGTAACAGCGAGCGGAAGGGTGGCAAACGCACCGAAGGGAGACGGCTCAAAGATCATCAGAGGATGTCTTGCTGAGTCCACAAAGGAGCAGAAGGAATCTCATTCAACGAGAGACCGTGTTTGCACCCATACGATTGTGCAGGCAGGTAGTCCGGAAGCAAAGAAGTCCGATAAACTCATACTCGGAAATCGCACGTTTTACATTATCGACCTGGACGAGGTGGGTAGCTTAGGTATATCCACAATCTACTACGCCGAGGAAAGGAAGGATGTCAAGTGAAACTGTGGAACGATGGAAAAGCAGGGAGTGCAGGAAGTGCCATAAGGGCAACAGTCAAAGGACAGGTAGTCAAAATCAACCGACAAGTCGTAGCCAGGGGCGTTAGGGCAGTGAATGCTATGAGAAACGCAGAACTGGAAGTGCTAAAAGGTCAGAGAAGCGGGCGAACATATCGCAAACCGCACAGCAAAGCGACCTACACAGCTTCGGCACCAGGAGAACCACCGGCAAGACGTACAGGAAATCTCCGTATGCACTGGAATGGCCAGGTAAAGAGCGAAGGCAGTACCGCTGGTGGTGGAGTCCAAATCATTGCAGAGCTGGAAAGCCAAGAGAAGTATGCTGGCTACCTTGAAAACAGAACGAAGAAAATGGCAGCAAGACCATTCATAGACAAGATCAAGGAGAAGGCAACCCCGGAAATTGAGAAAATTTACAAGGAGCCGTATGGCTAAGGAGGCATGATATATGGCACTGGTAGTAGAACAGCCGATAGCAACCTTCGATTTGAGCGAGATTGCCAGGGGCGATTTGGCCTACGGCAAGCATCGCACATGGCCGGAAGGTAAAGCCGGATTTGTAACATCAGCCACCGAGAAGGAGCTGATCGTCCAGTATCATCCGGGTATCGGTAATGTAACTAATCACTTCCGGATTCCTATTGACGAAGCAGTAGACGGTCAGTGGGAAATCCGATATTCACACGATATGTCAGAGGTTAAGACCTACGGCATCGAAGAGCAGGGCACTGAGGAAGGAGCGACAGAGTGAAGCTGGAAGAACTGATTCAGAAAAGGTTCGTCAGTACGGCAGCACTTGCAGAGAGGCTTACGACCTACAACGGTGTGCCTGCTGTTTTTAGTCCGGAAGCGCCGGGCGACGAACAGGAAGGGTGGGGCGGTGAAACGCAGTACCCTATGGTAACTTACAACTATGACCTGCAGGCAAACGAAGAACGAAACAGCGCCGGTAGTCTTTCGGTATCGATATTCTGTCAGAATACGGCGGATATATTCCCGGAGGACATAGCACCTATCGTGAAGAAATGCCTGCGTGATGTGATCCTTCTTCCGGAAGGCGGTACGCCGTACTGCTTTACTTGGGCGAGAACGGATGCGTTTACTATGGGCGAGGATGCAGGAAAAGCCGGTGTTGTAATCGGCTGTGAAGTCAGATTTGACATCCTGGAATATCCGTCTATGGAGACGTCCGATCCGGACCCGGTAATGGCGGTTGATAAGTACATCAAGGAGTTGTACCCGGGATGCCTGGTTATGGGATACGACCGGATGGAGGAGATAACAGAAGCCTCAGCGGATCAGCCGGTGGTTTACTGCAGACTGATTTCAGCTGAGAAGCAGGAAGAAACGAATACAGTAGCTTGGATGGACGGTAGAATTGCCGTCCATGTTTTGTGTCCGGAAAGCACAGTGAGATTGAAGATGGCCGCAGATATTGCCAACCACCTGTCACTCGACGGAGAGGTAATTATGCTGGACTATTCGCCTATGTTCATCAAGAGACTGCAGGTGAATTACAAATCTGACTACTTGAAGGAAGGTCAGGTATTCATCACAGGTCACTATGGATTGCTTAGGTACAAGGCTAAGCCTCACGTGCTTATGGCAGCTCATGGAAATTACAGTTAAGGAGGTAAAGCATGGCTAAGGAAACAGCAACTCCGGCACCTGCTGAAACAAAGGCAGAAAAGAAGCCGGAGAAAAAGGCCCCTGCAGAGTCCGTTTACACAGTAAGCGAGCTTGCAGGCAACGCAAGAAGCGTATTCGGCACAATGCAGGAATGCGTTGTAGCCGCTCTGAAAACTGACGGCAAAGCCGAGTACACAGTATCAGAGGCAAAGGAAATTGTAAGCAAGTTCTTACAGAAGGAGGTTAAGTAGAAATGGCAGGAACATTCATTTTAGGCGAAACTAAGGTGCGTCCTGGTACCTATTTCAACATTCAGAAGAAAGGCGGAAATGCCGCTGCTGGCGTTATGAATGGTGTTACCGCAGTAATCTTCCGTGCAGATTTCGGTCCTCTCAACGAGGCAATCGAGTTATCTGCAGAGGATGGCTACGAAGGAACATTCGGTACCGCACTTACTACGGATGCAATGAAAGAGGCAATCGCCGGTGGCGCAAAGACGATCATCGCCTGCAGAGTCGGTAACGGCGGCACTCAGGGCAGTATCAAGTTGCAGGACAGCGAAAGCACAGATGCAGTAAGCATCACAGCAAAATATCCCGGAGCAAAGGACTTTGTAGTAACAGTCCGTGAAAAGCTCTCAGACAGCACTCTCAAAGAGTGCATTTTTTATGCCGGTACAACAGAGTTTGAGAAGGTGGAATTTGCCGCCGGAACAGACGAAGCTAATGCCCTTGTGGATGCACTGGCATCTTCCAAGAATTTCAAGGCAGAGGTTATCAAGTCCGGCACCGTAACATTACAGAACGTGTCTCAGTCCCAGTTTACAAAGGGAACTGATCCGCAGGTAACGAATGGGGACTACTCCAATGCGTTTAAGCAGGTAGAGGCGTATGAGTTTAACACAATCTGTGTCGATACCGAGGACACTTCGGTACATCTGCTTCTGCAGAGCTTCATCAATCGTATTTTTGATGCGGCATCTCTTACACAGGCGGTCGTTGCTGAGAAGCACACGGTAGACCTGGAAACAAGGGAAGCACACGCCGCTTCATTCAATGACGAGAAGATGCACTACGTTCTCAATGCCCATGTGAATGAGCAGGGTACGGAGATCGACGGTTATCAGACTGCAGCACGTATTGCTGGTATGATCGGCGCAGTAGCGGCAAACTCTTCGCTCACTCATACAGTAGTCAGCGGCTTCTCCGAGATCAAGGAAAAGCTGACAAACACTGAAATGATTGCTGCAGAGAAGAAAGGTTGCCTGGTACTCAGCTATAACAAGGCTAAGCAGGTGTGGATTGATAATGCAATCAATACCCTCATTACGCCGAAGGACAACCAGGACGATGGCTGGAAAAAGATTCGCCGTGTTAAGACTCGTTTCGAGCTTATCAGACGTATCAATACCACCTCTGACAACCTGGTAGGCAAGGTAGACAATGATACCAACGGTCGAGCAACTGTAATTTCTCAGCTGCAGGCAGTCGGTGATGCAATGAGAGAGGAAGGCAAGCTGGTAGCCTGCACAGTAAGCGAGAGTTCTGCTTACACAGCAGACGGAGACTCCGCATGGTTCGACATCGATGTGATCGACAAGGATTCTATGGAGCATATCTACCTCAGCTTTATTTTCCGTTTCAGCACCAATGAGTAGAAGGAGGTAAAAAGCGATGATTAGAAACGAGAGAGCCGCCGGTGATTCAAGACACGCACGTACCGGTAAGGACGGAGCGTTCTACAGTGAGGACGGCGTTTTACTTGCGACCGTTGATACGTTCACTTCCAACGTGAACTACAACAATGCTAAGTACAGTGTGCTTGGAGATGCACAGGAACATGAGACAGCCAACACATTTGCTGTCAGCCTCACGATGTCTCAGATCGTAGTAGAGGACGACCAGTTCTTTGTAGAGGTCATGGAGGCATTAGAGACTCAGATCCCGCCGCACTGGAACTTCCAGGGTTCACTTCTCGGACGTAATGGTTCTGAGGAGCGTGTGGTTTACAAAGAGTGTATTCCTTCCGGACAGATTGACATTCAGAATGTCACTGTCGGCGATGTTATCAAGAGAAACTGGAACTTCTTTGTCAACAGACCGCCTAAGTTACAGTCGTTACTCGGCGTAGACAGATAAGGAGTACCACATACGAAACCAGTAGGGGAGCCGGAGCGGTTCCCCTTTATTTAATCAAAAAGAATTGGAGGACATTCAAATGGCTAAAGAATTTGTAAAAGGCGTAACAGTAGGCGAGGCAACAGCTGAGGAGAATACTCAGCCTGCAGTAAGTACAGTGGAGACAAACGAAGAGGAAACAAAGCAGGTAATCAGAGCGAATGAGGAGGACTTCATCGCAGGTCTGATTGCGGCTGCAGATTTCGCTTCCGATGAAGAGGAAACACAGAGAATTGAGATTGTCAGAAACGGCAAGCTCGCTTTTGCATTCTCTATCAGACCTCTCGGCTCAGAGGAGTACGACAAGTGCCGTAAGAAATTTACAAAGTATGTTCGTAATAAGCAGCTCGGTATCAAGATGCCGGAGGACACAGACCGTATCAAGTACCAGTCAGCAATCATCCACAAGGCGACTATCGCAGAGGATAGAGAGAAGTTATGGGACAACAAGAAGGTATGGCAGGCGCTTGAAAGCAAAGGATTTCAGATTATGTCCGGCCTGGATGTAATCGAGTACACCCTTAAAGCGGGCGAGAAAGACCGTATTATTGATGCGATCGACACCATCAGCGGCTACGAGAGCAACATTGAGGAAGTAGCAAAAAACTAATTGAAGCCGGGGGCAAGATGTGCTTGTTGCATCACATATTCCAAAAGACAGGAATAACCCCCGATGAATTTTACGAGAAACCGAAAGGCGTGCAGGCGTTCATGCTTGCGTCTATGCGGACAACCCTAGAATCACAGAAAGGAGGTAATGACGGTGGCGGAAACACTTAGAATCGAAATTCCTATTGAGACGGTCGATAATACCGATCCGGGAGTCTCCAATGCTACGAAGAAATTCGAGAAAATGGAACGAGCGGCCAATAGTGCGAATAGTTCAGCCAAGAAAGCGAGCGACACAGTTTCCAAGTTTGACAAGCAAGCTCAGAAAACCGAAAAGAGCCTGGCAAGCTGGGCGAAAGAAAAGTACGAAGTCCTGCTTGAAGCGAAGGAACGAATCAGTCCGGTACTCTCTACGCTGGGTAATGGGTTAAGGAGTTTTGCAGGGAAAACGTGGAGCGTTACAATGCGAGCGATTGACCTCATAACCTCCCCGGTTCGAGGGATCATAAACCTGTTGAAAAATCCGATTTTCCAAGTCGGAGCGGTCCTGGGAGTCAGTATCGGTCTGAAAGACACGATAGAGACATACAAGGACTTCGAGGCCGCAATGTCACAGGTCCAGGCTATAAGCGGAGCCACCAGCACAGAGCTTGTCAAACTGACGAATAAGGCGAAGGAAATGGGAGCAACCACGAAATTCACAGCCGAAGAGTCGGCGCAGGCGTTTAATTACATGGCGATGGCTGGATGGAAAACCGACGATATGCTGAATGGTATCGAAGGTATTCTCAGCTTGGCAGCAGCTTCCGGAGAAGATTTGGCAACGACATCCGATATTGTTACGGATGCGCTCACGGCGTTCAATATGAAAGCCGGTGATGCCGGACACTTCTCAGATGTTTTGGCGGCGGCTGCATCAAATGCGAACACGACAGTCTCCGGAATGGGCGAGACTTTCAAATATGCAGGCTCTATGGCAGGATCGCTCAGTTACTCCATAGAAGATGTTGCCCTTATGACAGGCTTAATGGCAAATACTGGAATTAAGGGAACAATGGCCGGTACGGCACTCAACTCAATATTCACGAGATTATCGACGAACACCAACGGAGCGGCTGATGCTATGAAAGACTTAGGCATCAGCTTTTTTGATTCCAACGGACAAGCCAGGGATTTATCCGATGTGATGGGTGAGTTAAGGACGGCTACGGCAGGTATGACGGCTGAGCAGAAGTCAAACCTGGCAAATACAATCGCAGGAACACAGGCACAGAAAGGTTTGCTTGCTATCTTGAATGCCTCAGAAGAGGACTATAACAAGTTGGCAGACGCCATCAACAATGCAGACGGAGCGGCAGCGAATATGTCTGAAACGATGATGGATAACCTGCAGGGTTCTATCACGTTACTGCAGAGCGCAGTAGACGGAGTGAAAATCTCATTTGGCGAGAGACTATCTCCATACGTGAGAAGCCTGGCAGACTGGCTTACCGATCAGATGCCAGCGGTTGAATCCGGTCTTGATGAAATGATGGACTGGGTAGATACAAAGGTGGACCGCATGAAGAAGAAATTCCACGACTTAACAGAGTCGGAAGAATGGAAAAACGCAGATTTCCTCGGCAAGGTGAAACTGAGCTGGGATGAATTTATTGCTGATCCGTTCAAGGAGTGGTGGGACACCAAAGGAAAAGCAAAATTTGCTGATTTCGCCGGAGACATCGGAAAAGGCATCGGCAGTGGAATTAAGATCGGCGTTATGACAATGCTCGGTATTGACATCTCGGAAACATTCGACGAGGGAACCAGTATCGGAGCGTCGTTCGCCAAAGGCTTCTCAGAGGGATTTGATTTCGATGCCGTATCTGCGAAGTTGATGGACGGACTCGGTAATTTGGTATCAAATGCGGGCAAACTGCTTCCTGGCGGTAAGTCTGCAGATTTGTCGTCTGTATTCTCAGCGGTATTGCTCGGTAAGATTGCCAGTCCGTTTATCAGTCTTGGCAAGGGAGCAATCAGCCTGGGAAAAGCAGGAAAGACAGTATTAGGTTCGGGAACCGGAGAGATGGGACTTGGGGCAGCAATGCTTGGTTCGTCTGCAATGGGTACCGGACTTCTCGGAAAGTCGGCAATGCTGGCAATCAACCTCGGAGCAGGAAACCTGGCCGGGGGAGCATCACTAAGCGCAGGAGCTTTATCTGCAGTCGGAATGGGTGCAGGAGCAGGAGCGATTGCCGGTGGTGCAACGCTCGTAAGTAGTGCAATGGATTTGTATAAATCTATCAAGTCCGACAATAAGGACGAGAAAGCCGCTTACGGTGGTTCAGCCGCTTGGAAAGCAGGCGGCGTAGCAGCTGGTGCGGCGGCAGGTGCAGCACTTGGTTCTGTAATTCCTGGTCTTGGTACAGCGGTCGGCGCTTTAATCGGTGCCGGTGTCGGAGGTATCGCAGGATGGATCAAGGGCAATAAGGTCAAAGAAGAGTACCAGGATAATGTCGAAGAAATGCAGAAGGAAGCCGAGAAAGCTCAGAAGATTTTCCAGGCAACCGGTTTGTCAATCGAAGATGTACGATTTCAGAATAAGGCTCTGCAGGACGCTATGAACGATAGCGAGGTTTCTGCGGAGCAGTTTTCAGCTATGTTCCAGGAAGAGTGCGAAAACGTGGCAAAGAATGCTTTCGGAAAGATTAAGTTATCCCTGGAAGAAGTCAAGAGTATTGCAAGTGATATTACATTCGGCGATATGACGGACGGACTGAACACCTTCACAACAGCAACTAGCGACACACAGCAGGCACTTAGCGACCTGCAATCATCAGTATCGACCTTGAAAAAGGAGAACTGGAAAGTCAGCTTAGGAATGAAACTGGATGAACTGCAGAAGGACGATTACAAGAGTGCAATCGAAAACTTCATCAGCGACAGCCAGTCCTATATTGACAACAACCATTACGAGGCGACAGTCGCTTTGAAACTGCTCACTGGAACCGACGCAGACACCAGCGGTATCGACAGTTACTACGGCAGTATGAAGAAACAGCTGGACGACTTGGGAAAAGAACTCAGCGGAAAAGTGGATATTGCCTTAGAGGATAGCGTTATCAGTCTTGACGAGTCTGCAGAAATTCAGAGCTTGCAGGATCAGATTTCGGCTATCACAGGAAAGATTTCGCAGGCCAGGACGGATGCGGAATTTGACACATTGAAGATTAAGTATTCCGGCGCAGAGCTGGATATGGATAGTTTCAATGCTTTGCAGGAAGAGCTGCAGACGCAGGTAAGCAATGCGTCGGATCAGTACGAGCAGGCACTCACGCTCACGCTCACAAATCTGAACCTGCAGCTGGCAGACGGAGCTATCACGCAGGAAGAGTACGATGCGGCCGTGAAAGAGGCGACCGATGGCTACTACGCCCAGCTGAATGAGATTAACGCAAGAGTATCTTCGTTCAACCTGGAAACGATTGCCGAGGCGTGGGACTCCTCACTTCAAGGTTATATGCCGGAGATTGAGGGAAGCACGAAGGAGAAGTTGGAAACAGCTTTGAACAATGCGTTGCTGGCACACCCGGACGTACAGACTTGGACTGCAGCTGATGTGGCAAGCTGGATGGGATTAGACAAGCTCAATCTCGATACGGCAGTTCAGACGGACATTGCGACTCAGATTTTGCAGACGGCACTTGCGGTACCGGATGGCACCAAAGAGAAGATTATGCAGGATTTCAAAGATTCTGTACCGACTGCAGAGGAAATCAAGGAAGCAATCGACTGGGATTCAATGACTAATGAGGACTGGACGGAACTTATGGAGTCTATCACAGGCCCGACGGAAGGCGAGTCAATCGGCTTGAATACAGAGGATCTGAAAAAGAAGATGTCGGACTACTACGGCGAGTATTTCGAGAGCGTCAAGACGTCCTATTCAGAAGCACTTCACAACGCCCTGGAGAACAGCGGTAGTGAAGAAACACTCAGCACATTCATGCAACAGTATATGCAGGATCAGATGGCCGATTTTGATTTTTCAACGGTCATGGAGAATTACGGTCCTATCTCGAACGAGTATTTTGCTACGCTGCAGTCAGAGTGGCAGACAGCCGGTACAAATCTCGGAACATCACTCAACACGGGAGCGTCAACGAGTCTTACCAATGGCTCGGCGGGATTGAGAACCAGCCTGCAGACCTCTCTTAATACAGCAACGGCAAGTCCGTTCAGCATCAGTCCGACGGTAAACGTAACACCGAAGTACAACCTGTTGACGCTGCCGACAATTCCGACAACGACATCCACACCGGCGAAACACGCTGCAGGTGGTCGAGTTGGTGGCGGCCCTCAGCTGTCATGGTTGGCAGAGGAAGGTTGGGACGAGTTTGTTATCCCGACAAATCCAAGCCGAAGGACAAGAGCACTTGAATTGTACGAGCAGGCAGGCGAAGCACTCGGCGTTTCTAAGCACGCAGAGGGCGGTCGTATAGAAGGCTCAAATTTGAGCGATATGGTATCAGACCATAATTTATTCACTGAGGCGACAAGAAACGCATCCTATGGCTATAACGAAACCACAGAAGGTAATTATGAGGACAACTCAGCAGAAACATTTGCTCCGGTAAGTTCAGAGGTTCCGACCTCTACACCACAGACCGGTCCGATCAGTGTAAATGTTGCGGTAAGCCCGAATTTCCAAATCGAGGCAAAGGAAGGTCAGAGCGAGGAAGATATTGTTGCCGTAATCAGAAGGCACTTAGGCGAGATCGCAGACGAACTCGGCGGAAACATCGCCGACAAGTTAAGCGAAGTATTCGCCAATATGCCGGTAACAAGCACGAAAGGAGCGTAGGCAATGGATATTAAACTAATTCCGGTGGAAAAGGGTTCAAAGTTTACGTTCCCGGCTCTACCCGAAAAGGTGCAGGGCAAATATGCAGCCAAGTACCAAAGTTTTGACATCATCTCCCTGGGTACCGTAAAGATACCTAAGGGGACGGATGTTTCAGAGTTTTCGTGGGACGGTGTATTTTTTGGAGCATCAAAGAAGAATGAGGCAATCGTCAAGACGAATGCCTGGAAAAGTCCAAATGAGTGTGTAAAAATTCTGAATGACTATATGTTGAATGAGACAGTGCTTACATTGATCGTAACGGAAACGTGGATAAACGTGGATGTTACGATTTCTTCATTTCAGCCGAGACCGGTTGGAGCGTATGGCAATGTCGAGTATTCCATTACGTTTGTTCAGAAGAAACCGCTGAAAATCTACAGTACAAATGAACTGAAAATTGCGGCGTTTGTAAGGAAAACGAAGCCGAGAGCCAGTTCATCATCGAGCGGAGGCAACTATACAGTAGTCTCCGGAGATACGCTGTGGGGCATCGCTTCAAAGAAACTGGGAAGCGGTACCAAGTGGACGACAATTTACGATGCAAACAAGGATACGATAGAGTCCACAGCAAAGAAACACGGAAAGAGCAGTTCAGATCACGGTCACTGGATATGGCCAGGAGAAGTTCTGACAATCCCAGGATAGGAGGCACGCTATGATTGATTTGGCGAAAATCCAGTACCGGGTCGTGGTTATGGACGAAAGTAAGAACCAGTACAACATCAAGGAGTACATCGAAAACCTCGGATGGGAAGAGAACGACGGCGAGTTATCCGTCAGAACCTCATTTGTGGCGAAGAATGATAAGACATCCAAGGGTTACCTGTCGAAGATAATCAAGCCGGGGTGCCTGGTCGGAGTATTCGCAACAGACGGTGCTTCCCAGGACGAGGAAGTAGCACGAGGGTACGTGGAAACGTGGAATCCGGTTGAAAAGAGCGGAGGACATACGCTGAAATGTACCTGCTACGACGAGCTTTACAAGCTACAGAAGAGCCAGGACAACAGATATTTCCCTTCCGGAACCGGCACAAAGTCGGCGATAGAAGGGATTTTTGATGATTGGGAGATACCGCAGGGATCATATCAAGGCCCGAATGCTTCACACGGCAAAACGGTGGAGAACAATAAGTATCTGTCAGACATCATCATCAATTTGCTGGACGATGCAGCAAAAAAAGGCGAAGAGCAGTGCTTTGTGCAGGCCAGGAAAGGTAAGACATCCGTTATTCCGAGAGGAAGCAATAAGACGGTGTATGTATTCCGGACAGATAACACGCAGATGTTCGGTCAGAGCATAAGCACAGCAGATATGATTACTAGGGTCAAGGTTGTAGGGAAGGCAGACGATGATGGAAGAACCAGTGTTGAAGCCACGGTAAACGGCGAGACAAAGTATGGTATCCGTCAGAGAATTTATACGAGAGGTAAAGATGAAAGCCTTGCGGACGCCAAATCTGCAGCACAGGAAATCTTGGACGACGAAGGAAAAATCAAAAAGGAGATTAAAGTACAGTCTCCGGACGTTCCGTTTGTCCGAAAAGGCGACCTGGTGTATGTAATGAGTGAGCTGGCCCAGTCGTATTACTACGTGAAAGGCATCCAGCACACGGCAGACACCTGCAGCATGACAATGGATTTGGAACTTGCAGAGCCAAAGAAAGAAAAGGCAAGCTCCGAGAAAAAGAAAGATTACAATGTGGGCGACATCGTGAATTTCCATGGTGGAACCCATTATGTGAGCAGCTACCCAGGCTCAAAAGGCTATAACGCCAGGGCAGGAAAAGCAAAGATTACGATTAAGAACGGTTCCGGGAAAGCACACCCTTGGCATCTGATCCATACGGATAGTGGAAGCAACGTGTATGGGTGGGTTGACGACGGGACTTTTGATTAAAGGCAGGTGATACAGATGGATCAATTTGACGGACACCCAGGGACAGCGAAACTGGCGCAGGTGTTAGATAAGAGAACCTCGCAGAAAACAGAGTCTCCGCTGACTTTAGATTTTGGAGAAATCCAGGCAAACGGAAGTTTGAAAACGAACACATTCCCGGTGCCGATCCCGAAGGGAGACTACACGATCTGCAGGCTGGCTGCAGGATTGACACTTTCAACCTCGGAACAGAGCTGGCTTGGCAAATTGCCGTCGGGCGTTCCTCTTCATAGCCACAGTGTAACGATACCCGCAGTGAAAGCGGGAGATCGAGTGCTGGTTGCCTGGATTCAGAGCGAAGCAGTCGTAATTGATGTGATCGAGAAATCATAAAGGAGGCGAGGCAAATGTCACAGCCACTATTTCCGGTTGTTGAGGTACCGGATTTTATCTCGGAGGACAGCCAGTACGACACTCAGTACAAAAGGAGTATGAAGTGGAACACGGAACTGGGAGACTTCGTGAGAGATGGGGCGCACCGGATTAAGGAATGCGACGGCAAAGAAGCCTTCGCCATTTGGTGTTTTAAGATTGCACAGACAGAGCGGTACCGCTGTTTGGCGTACCCCGATTCAATCGGTACCGAAATGGAGCGTGCCATGGATAACGACGATGAAAAAACTGTTGAGTCCATGGTGGAAAGAACAATCACAGATGCAATTATGGTAAATCCCCGGGCAGAAAATGTCCGGGATTTTCAATTTACCTGGGAAGGCGATCAGATGCACGTAACCTTCAAGGTAAAGGGTAGCAACTGGGATGAAGAAATAGAGATTAGCTTGTAAAGGAGGTGGAGAGTATGCAGCCGGAATTTAACAGACCGGAGTTCCTGGAAGGAAACTCGGCAGAGGAAATTCACGAGCGAATGATGAATAACCTGCCGGACGACATCGACGATATGCCGGGTGGGTTTCCGTATGATATGACGATGCCTGCAGCATTGGAAAAAGACGAAATTATCAATTTCCATATCGTAAGGGCATTGATGATTGCGTTCCCGGAATACGCCTGGGATGAATGGTTAGACCTTCACGGTCGCCAGGTACATCTCACAAGACACGAAGCGGAACCAGCTTTTGGCTATGTGAAAATCACAGCTGCAGAAGGAACCGAGATTTTATCCGGAACGGTATTCTGTACGGCGGCAACCGAAACCGGCCCGTCGATTGAGTATGCCACCACAGAGGATGCGGTTGTTGGAGGCGAAGGATCAGTGCTTATACCGGTATCAGCGGTTGAAGCAGGCACAGGTTCAAATGTAGCGGCGAATACGGTCGTGCTGATGATGGTACCCGATAAGAATGTGACCGAGATTAACAATCCGGAGCCTATTCGTGGCGGTACTGAAAGAGAGACAGACGATGATTTTTACGACAGGATCGCTGCAGAGTACGACAACAGCATGACATACCTGGGGAACGATACGGACTATAAGAGATGGGCGAAACAGGCGGGAGCAGGAGATGCAATAGTTATTTCTACGTGGAACGGTCCCGGTACAGTGAAACTGGTGCTGGTAGACGGAAACGGAAAACCGGCCAATGCGAAGCTAGTGCAGGATGTGTATAACTACATCGTTTCTCCGAGTGATAGGTCAGCAAGATTGCTTCCTACTGGAACAGCAGAACTGACTTGTACGGCAGCCACAACGGTTGCCGTAAATTATGTTATTGCAGGACTCAGCTACGATGAAACAACCGGCATCGAGCAAATTAAGGCAGACTTTACGGAAGCCGTGAGAGCGGTCTATGCACAGGCGAAAACCGAAGGAGTTCTAAGGTACAACGATGTAAGACCGTTGATTTCTGCAATCGCAGGAGTCGAGGACTTTGAAACATTCACGATGAATGGGAAAATGCAGAACATCACTCTGAAAAGCGAGGAGTACCCGGACACCGGTACCCTTAATTTTAGTTAGGGGGGGTGTGAATGTGGAAAAGTTTGATTTAGAGAATTTCCCGGTCAGTGAGAGTGCGAAGAACATGATTGCCTCAGTGTCAGACGGCTTTTACGACAATTCCTATGTTGGAAAGTGGCTGTTCGAGGTCATGGGCCAGGAGTACGACGCAGCAAGAGAAATAGCTGAGGATATTCTGAACCAGCTGTTTCCGGAAACTGCCACCTGGGGACTGATGTACCACGAGATTAAATGGGGACTGCCGGTGCGAGAAAACCTTCCATACGAGGAGAGACGGCAGTTAATTTACCGGAAGAGAGACTACAGGGCGCCAATGACACCTTATCGGATGGAAGGGTACTTAAAAACCGCCACCGGATTTGATGTACGAATTGCAGACATAAATGATCCGGGAGATTATGGTTTCGTGGCACCACACCCGAATGTGTTCAAAGCATATTTCATGGGCGAAGGGACACTTGCATCAAAGCGAGCGAGAACTATGCTGAATGAGCTGAAACAGTCACACACGATGTTTACGATGAATGACCGAACCGAGATTGTATCAGACAATCGGAACTTAGAGGAGATGAATCTGAAAAAGATAATCTTCCATATCGCAGAGTCATTTTGGTATAGCGATCTGCTGGATGGAAGAAAACTGCTGGACGGTTCCAGCCTTCTTTATCCGTATATGAGATACAATCTGATGCTTGGGTTTAAGTATATGCTCGGTGGATTTACAACACCGACAGACGCAGACCTGCAGAAGGTAAAATTCAGAGCAGAACAGGAAACAGAAAATGATGTCAAGGCAGGAGCAATCCGGATCGCCTCGGACATCATTTTTTGGAATACGCACCTATTGGATGGTTCGTGGGATTTGGACGGCTCACATAGGCTTGATGTTTTGAGAGGCTATGAATTGGGTGTCGCAATCGTTGCAATGGTTGCCTGCGCCTATAACGAGGTTACAGAGGTATTAAAACTAAGAAGTAGATATGAAACATTGACAGGCTCAGACATTGGTTCAGTAATGCGTTCCAGGTTTGAGCTTGATTTTTGGAACACCGTCTATTTGGATGGAAAGTTACTGCTCGACGGCAATACGACGTTGGGGTATAAAGCCGGTAACAAGAGACTGGAATCATCAGTTACGCACAGATTCGGTATCGAAAGAGAAGATGAAGATGCAGAGGTCCAGGTCGTTACCAAGACGAGGAATTACTGGTTTCTTGACGGCTGCAATACGCTGAACGGCAAGAAGAACCTTAATTCAATCTATAGAAAGGAGTATATCCAATGAGTACAGAAAAGAGCAAAAATGTGGTAATCACAAAGAAGGCCAGGGAGAACCTGGTTAAGGCGAGAGCCGGTGCGATCACACTTCCGAAGATTATCGGTATGGCGTTTGGAGAAGGTGGAGTGAACAGCTCCGGTACGGTCATTGCACCGTCGGAATCCCAGTCTAAGCTCAACAATGAATTGTTCCGCAAAGCCATTGACGGTTACAGCTTCCCGAACGACACGACCTGCAGATACGAATGTACCCTTGCAGAGAGTGAACTTGCTGGAAAAGAAATCAGCGAGATCGGACTGTACGATGCCAATGGCGACATTGTGTGCATCAAGACCTTTACCAGGAAGGGCAAGGACGATGATGTAGAGCAGACATACGTGCTTGACGACATCTTCTAAGCCGGAAAGGAGGCAAAACGTGAAGAATTACACACCGAAAACGAGAAATTTTTCTCAGTCCGTGCCGAATGTTGAGGTTACGGATACAAACCATGCAGACAACATCAACGCAGCATCTAAGCAGCTGATTGAGAATGACAATTATCTGAAAGACAGAATGGACGATGAAGGTTTTTCTCTCGTGGATGGCGTTCTGTGTCAGACATTTGAAGAATAAGGAGGCATACAAGAATGAGTAAAGTAACAAAACCGGTAGTGCTGGACGAAACAGCAAAGCAGGTCGTAGCTCAGATTCAGTTACAGAATGAGATTTTGACATCACTTGCCAGCGGCATTAACTATAAGCCGACATCCATCAAAGACGTACTTAATGTTGTACGCGCAGGCCAGGCAAGTAAAGTGTTCCAGGTGGGCGATCAGATCATCGTTCCTTGGACGGATATTACAAACGGACAGAAGTATGAGGTACCGCTCGATATTACATCATTTGGCACTTCTACGCTGCAGGACGGCGAGGAACTTCCGAGCATGACCGTACAGTGGCACTATGCCACACCGTTTGGAGTGCAGTTCAATCAGTACCAGGCGTTTTTCTATGCGACAGAAGGACTTGCTGCAGGAACGTACTATATTGAGATTGGCACTACATGGGGTGACAAAGGATATTGCGTAGCCGGAAAAAAATACCAGTTTACGCTCACAAAGCCTGTGCCAGCAGGCGGACAGCTTGCCGGATTCAGAGGCGCACCGGATCAGGCACCTTCTACTTGGAAAGTATATTCATACAACAGTAAGACGGCGGTGGACGCTATTGAGACGGTTCCGGTAACAGAAGGAAGTTCCGGAACAAGCCTCGGAGTCTTAAAGTTCGGAGGAGATGGAAAACTCAACTGCTTGCAGAGAACAGCATACGGCTACAACAGATGGTCCCAGTCAGCAATGAGGCAGTGGCTTAACTCTGATAAGGGAGTAGGCGAGTGGTGGACTCCACAGAATGATTACGACAGATGCCCGGATCAGCTTGCAACAAAGGCCGGCTTCTTAACAGGTTTTGACGCAGATTTCCTGGAAATCCTCAGACCGACAAAGGTTGTAACAGCGCTCAATACCGTTACGGATTCCACAAGCAGCAACTCAGTTGAACCGCTCGAAACAACGTATGACAAGATTTATCTGCCTGCGTTGGAACAGATGTCTATTGAGCCGGAACTTGCAGGAGAGGGTTCTACTTGGGAATATTGGAAGAGAGCTTCTAATATGACAACCAAGATGAAAAAATGGCAGACATACCCTCAGATTCGTACATTTGCGATTGAGAATCACACTTCACCGCAGAACGTCCGCTTGCGCTCGGCTTATCGTGGCAATTCGTGCAATACGTGGTGCGTGTACTCTAGCGGCTACGTCAGCGACGACGGCGTCGCCATCTACGCCATTCGCTGCGCCCCGGCTTGTGATTTCTGCTAATCAGCAATCAATAAATCCCGGCACCCACGGATGCCGGGTATAATTTCAGAGAAAGGAGGAACATAGCGTGTCAGTACCAGTTGGAGAAAGAAGAGAAAGCAGACTGGAAGTATTCGTGCAGGCGTTGGACTTAGTAACTTACACTCTCAGAATCACGAAGAACGAGAAAATTTTTCTTCCGGAGTACCAAAGACAAGTTACAGACGACATTATCGAGACTGCAAAGAGTATCTACATCGATGCTTGGGATGCCAACAATGTAAGGGTAACGACTAAAGATGATTGGAGAGTTCGCAGGGAGCTACAACTTCGTGCGGCCAGGGAATGCAACAGGCTCCTGGCTCTGATCGGAATTGCGAAATCCTCGTTTCATCTCAAAAATAAGCGAATCAAATTTTGGACCGGTAAGGTTTTGAAAGTCCGAGGTATGATCCGTAGTTGGAATGAAAGTGATAGTAAACGCTACTCCCAAATTGCGGAGTAGTTTTTATTATACGGATGTAGGCTAAACGCAGAACGTCCGCTTGCGCTCGGCTAATCGTGGCAATTCGTACAATACGTGGTACGTGAACTCTAGCGGCAACGTCAACAACAACAACGCCATCAACGCCAATCGCTGCGCCCCGGATTGTGTGGTATTAAGGACATAAAGGCTATTCCGTAAGAATGGCGCTCCAACCAATCAAACACAAGGAGCCTGCATCCGGCCGTAAGGCGAACAACACTGTAGCGATGCGGTCAGCCGGAGAACGACTGTTACCCGCTGTCAACGCTATGGACCTATCTATAAGTTTTATGGATATGGAAGAAGTAATCGGCTTTGAAGCCTTATATGATTCGATGCACAAGTGCAAGAAAGGAGTTATTTGGAAAGAGTCCGTTGCACATTATGTATTGAACAGCCTGGAGGAAACATACAAGCTCAACGAGCAGTTGGAAAATGAAACCTACAAGGCAAGGCAGATAGCGAAATTCACGATAACCAGGCCGAAGAAAAGAGAAATCATCAGTGTATGTTTCAGAGACCGTGTTTATCAGAGAAGTTTGAACGACAACGCACTGTACCCAATAATGACAAATTCGTTCATTCGTGATAATTGGGCCTGCCAGCGAGGCAAGGGTACCGATGATGCGAGAGATAGGATGAAACTATTTCTGCAGAGAATGTACCGGAAATATGGTACAGAATTTTATGGTCTGCAGATAGATGTGCATGGGTATTATCCGAATATGCGGCACGACTTAACCAACGCAATGTTGAAGAGAAAGCTGGAACCGGAAATAGCAAGGCGAGCCATTGATGTACTCGACGGACAGTACGCCGGGGATGTGGGTTACAACCCAGGAAGTCAGATGGTTCAGATTGTCGGCATATCGGCATTGGACGACCACGACCACAAAATCAAGGAAGATTTAGATGTGGACGAGTTCGGAAGATATATGGACGACTCACTTGCGTTTCATCCTTCCAGGGAATACCTGGAATACTGCAGAAAAGTGATCGGCGAGATACTGACCGAGAAGGGGTTAGAGTTCAATCCAAAGAAAACAAAGGTATTTAGCATTGCAGACGGTTTCACATTTTTAGGTTTCAAGTACCGGCTAACAGATACCGGGAAGGTTATTATGATAATCGATCCGAAGAATGTCAAAGAAAGACGTCGGATATTACGAAGGCTGGTGAGAAAAGCCAAACAAGGCGAACTCACGAAGGCTAAGGTAGACGAGTGTTATTACGCTTGGAGAAACCACGCCAGCAAGGGCAACAGTTTTAAGCTCCTGCAGCGCATGGATAAATATTATAAATCATTATGGAGGTAGCCAAATGGAAGTAAAAAAGAATGGCGGCGATGTCGCCAAAATGAGAGCTGACGAGAACATGAAGGCAGAGCTGGCCGATCAGAATGCCAAGATTGATTACCTGGCAATGATGGCAGACATTGAGTTTCCGGAAGCAGGAGACTCGGCAACCAGCACCGAAGAAAGTGAGGAAGAGTAATATGGCAAAGGCTAAAGAAGTAACAGAGGCAGTAGACACATCTGCAGAGGAGACGATCCAGGAAGAAGTGCAGCACAGCGATTGGTTCGACAGAATCAAAGATTACTACGACACGAAGCGTTGGAACCTGGCTATGGTGAAGAACGCTGTCAAAAAGGATAAGATTACTGAGGAAGAATACGAGGAAATCACAGGTCGTAAGTATAAGGCATGATACCCTACGCAGAATTTTACAACTATGACCGCCTAGAAAGTGCGGCTGTAGAGTTAGGCTTGCTCAATACCGAGGCAGACGAAGAAAGTCTGCTGAACCTGCATAATCAGTTGGTGTGGCATCTGTACCGGTTCGATAAGGACCCACGTGCGGATGCCATTCTTTATGCAGTAATAGAGGCCATTTTGGGTGAAAAGGCGGCAGATATTACGGACGTACCGTGGGAACTACGGTGCGTTTGGGAAGGAGGTAAAAGAGCCAATGTCTTTGAATGAAATTCTTGCAAGTGGTGGAGCCCTACTGCTGTTCTTGACGCTGGTGCAGATCACACCCATCAAGGTAAATCCGTGGTCTGCAGTTGGAAAGATTATCGGAAACGGCATGAGAGCCATCGGAAAGTCGATGAACAAGGATGTTATGGATAAGCTGGAATCAGTGCAGAAAGAGTTAAAAGAACTGGGAGAAAAGCACAACAAGCTCGAAAGGCGCATGGATAAAGATGATGCGGACGGATGCCGTACAAGAATCCTGCGATTTGCCGACGAGTTGAGAAGGGATGTCAAACATTCCGAAGAGTTTTTCAATCAGATTTTAGACGATATTTCGGACTATGAGCGTTATTGCACAGAGCATCCGGAATACAAGAACAGCAAAGCAGTAAATGCCATTGCCGAGATAGACAAAGTTTATCAGAAGTGCATGGAAAAAAATTCATTTTTATAACAGGAGGTAAAGGAACATGAAGAAAATTGATTGGGTTAGAAAACTCACAAGCAGAAAGTTGTGGACTGCGGTAGCGTCATTCGTATCTATGATGATCCTGGCTACTGGCGGCACAGACAACACAGCAACACAGGTTACAGCACTCATTATGGCGGGAGCGTCAGTAGTGGCGTACATCATCGGTGAAGGCTTGACTGACTCAGCCAACATCGGCTCCAACAGTGAGGATGAGGAGTAATCCGAGAGCATATCGTAAGCACAGGGTGGTCGAAAGACTGCCCTATTTTTGTTAGGAGGAAGAACCATGAGTTTAGTAGTTGGAAGCGCAAGAATTGACGAGAACGGTCACATTTCCGGAGGAAAACCGGGAGATCAGACTGGAAACGAGGTATCAATCCAGGCGTATTACGTCCATTCAAAAGGCTGGTACTGTCTGAGACCGAAGAGCATCACGGTAGCAAACGCCATCGCAGAAGCTATGCTGCAGGGATGCAGAAACAACAATATCGGATATTGCCAGGGACATAGAAGCAATGTGATCGAACAGCTGAGAAGAGTCGGAAAGCTCTCTAAAATTTCTGTAAAGACAGAGGCAGACTGCAGTTCACTTGTGAGAGCGTGCTGCATCCAGGCTGGCTTTGATCCAGGAAATTTCAATACGGCTTCTGAGGCATCGGCATTGAAGGCAACCGGACAGTTTATGGAAGCGATTGCGGTAACTTCCAAGACTGAATTGTTCAACGGTGATGTACTCGTCACAAAGACCAAAGGACATACGGTAGTTGTTGTTTCCGGAAACCCGAGACACGGAAATACTTATTATCCTAAGTATGAAGGAACATCGGGGTCTATTATTACGGCACTTGTTGCAGTGGGCGAAAAAGACACATCGAAGGCGCACCGGGCCAAGATTGCAGCCGCAAATGGCATTACAAACTACGCATATACCGCAGCGCAGAACACCAAGATGGTTAATCTTCTCAAAAAAGGAAAGTTAATCAAAGCATAAGTTCTGAAAAAGGTATCACATCGGGGTGGCTGAAAAGCCGCCCCTTATTTTGATTTAAGGAGGAATTTTCTATGGAAAAACTTTTTGGTATTGATATTTCACACTGGCAGGGAGATATGAGCATTGAGCAGGCCAGGAATGAAAGAGGAGTGAAATTTGCTATTATCAAGGCTGCAGGTGCAGACGATGGCAAGTATAAGGACAGCAAGTTTGAAAATTACTATGCACAGTGTAAGGCTATCGGACTTCCGGTAGGTGCATACTATTACGGCAATGCAAAGTCTGTTGCGGAGGCAGAGCAGGAGGCAGACCATTTCCTGTCAGTTATTGCAGGGAAGCAGTTTGAATATCCTATCTACTACGACGTAGAAGGTAAGATGCTGAACAACAGCAGAGATGTCCTTACGAATATTGTGATTGCGTTCTGTGACAGATGCGAGAAGGCTGGATATTTTGTCGGAGTATATACATCTGATTCACATTTCCAGGCGCACGTAGACGATGATCGCCTGCAGAGGTTCACTCATTGGGTGGCGAGATATTCTTCAAATGAGCCAGTAACAGGTCACGATATTTGGCAGTACGGAGGAGAGTATAACTACATTGCCGATAAGACGATCTGCGGAAGAACTGTGGATCAAGATTTTTGCTATCGTGATTTTGAGACAGAAATCAAGAAGGCAGGTCTCAATGGATTCTCTGCCAGCACAGGAGATGAAGCTAAGGAGCCGGAGATTTCAGAGCCGGAAGGCAGCACACTCGACCTGCTTTACAGAACGATGAAGGACGAGTTCGGCGGGGGCGACGCAAGAAAGGCAGCTCTCGGTAGCAGATACAATGAAGTGCAGGATGTAATCAATCACATCGACAAAGCATCCGCGCAGGAACTTGTAGATGAGGTGTGGGCCGGTAAGTATGGTGACGATGAAGTGAGAAGGACTGTTCTTGGCAGTAGATGGCAGGAGGTCCAGGACGTAATCAACGCCGGAAACAAAAAGTATTACACCATTAAGAGTGGAGATACGCTTTCCGGTATTGCGGCGAAGTATGAAACTACGGTCAATGCGATTGCTCAACTCAATGGCATTGAGAATCCGAACCTTATTATCGCAGGAGACACCATCAGAGTAAAATAACAGGAGGAAACGGTGGCATTATGAAAAACTATATCGGCGTGAAAATTGTAAAAGCTGAGCCGAAGGAGAAGAACGGAGTACCTGGGTACGCCGTGAAATATCCGGATGGTTATGTATCATGGAGTCCGAAGGAAACCTTTGAAAAGGCATACCGGGAACTGGACTGCCAGGATTTCATCAACTCAGCAGAGTAAGTAAGAGAGCCTATGATCCGCAGGGGTTGTAGGCTCTTTTTTTATTGCAGAAAAGCGGAACAAGACCGCAGGTAAAATCAATATACAAAATAACCAAAATAAGACCGGGTATTTTGACGAAAAGTTCCCGAGACACGATAGGCGATTTTAGTACCTATCCTATGCCTAAAGACTAAAAGCCAGTATTGAACCGTGTACGAAGTCATAGTTCTATACGTTTTCAGAGGTGTAATTATCCACATTATCCACACGCATTTGTGGATAAAATACGCTTTTGAGAGTACGCAAATGAGCATATATTATTCTATCTCTAATATCTATTATCTAATCTCTAATATCTAGTAAAGAATCCTTGTAGAAACCTTAGAAGAAATCATGTAAGAAATCTTACAATGCACCAGGCAACCATGCGGGTTTGCGGTCCTCGCAAATGAAAATGCGGAGCAATGTACCAGTCGGTGTTGATGATCCGGAAATTACAGAAGTTGTCGCAAGTGCGAAAATTATTTGGCAAAAACTCGGAAAATAGAAGTATATCTATTGACAAATACGCAACTGCGAGTTATAATATAACCATAATCAAACAAAACAATTTGATTAAATCCGAAGAAAGGAGGAATTACCAGTTGGGTAAGAAAGGTAGGAAGAAAGACTTTTCTACAAAGGAAAAGGAACTACTTGAAATCGAAAACCTCAAATTACAGAAGAGAGAAAAGCAGGCCAGCATAATCTCCACCATAGTAATCATGATTGTGTCAGTGATTACGGCAATTCTGAAATGGTTAGGTTTGATTGATTAAGTAGTTCCCTTAATGGTCGGGAGGCAGCAACACCGCCTCTCAACTGTTAAGTCTATCATAAAGGAGGCTGATTTGGCAATGAAGAAATTAAGACAGTTCCTGCAGTCGGTATTGTTCATCAACTTTATGGTCGGCATATACGACGGTATGAGAGCGAAGAATTTGGTAGCAATTTTGATAAATGGAGTAGTGGTACTGGCATTGATCGCCGGAGAAAAGAAAGAGAGGTAAACGATATGAAGTGGGACGTAAAACATGATAGAGCAAAGAAGGTATTAAATCATTTCCTGGATAATGCAGGATATTGGACCGAGACAGAGAGCTTGACAGAAGGACTTACCGAGGACGAAATCCAGGAAGTAAGCACAGAGGTAGCGACGATGATTCAGAGCATTACAAAGAGATACAAGCTGGATGTTGTGCTTCCTGCAGAGCCGGTAGTCAAGGAAGAACCGGCGGCCGAAGAGAAGGTTGAGGAGCAGGTGGCCGAGGAACCTACAGAAGAGGTCAAGGAAGAAAAGCCGAAGAGACGTGGCAGAAAGCCGAAGAAAGAGGAGGTTGCGTAGGATGGCATACGAGAGAAAGACAATCGACACCTGGGAGTTGCAGCTGAATTACGGGTACGGCTGGGAGTACACATTGACAGAGTTCACAAGAGAAGAGGCAAGGGCGAGACTGAAAGAGTACAGAGAGAATCAGCCTCAGTACCCAGCAAGACTTGTTAAGAAGAGAGTAAGAAAGGAGGAGGTTGCATGAGTTCAACGGCAAAGCTGACGGCAGAACAGATTGAGAACCTGGCAAAGGAAATCAGAGAGTTTCTGCTGGAGCATGGGTTATGGCAGGATGTAGACATCTATTTCAACGGAAAGCGGTTCACACAGCATGATCCGGTAACCGGAAAGTATTACTACAACGACAGAGAGCATCTGATCGAGGAAGAGAACCAGGACCCAAGAACGTATTTCGAGTACGTGAATCCGAACCACATTCTCAGCATGAGCTTTGAAGGTCCGGTATGCGAGATGTTGTATTACGGCATCCTTCCTTCGGTGAGAAGAGAATTTGACAAGATATTCGAGAGATACGGCTTGTACTATGAGTTCGGGCATCACTGGAATTTCAGTTGCTATTACATTTGAGAAAGGAGCAGACACAATGAATATCGGAGTGGAAGTATTAAAGGAAAGCGTAATCAGAGTGCAGTCACAGTTAAACGACTGGATGGATTGCGTGTTTGTTGTAAGCAAAGATGATGAAGAGAAGGCGAGAGAGGTATTGGAGAAAGCCTGGGACAGTTTTTGGGAAGATGGAGACGGCTGGTGCTACGGTAATTACCTAGAAGATAAGCTGGTAAATGCCGGTATTGCATTCGATGCGTACTACGCAGATGCGGAGGAATGAGGATATGGAAGAATACAAGGACATATCGAGAGGCTTGAAAATGCTTCTCGGCAAGGCAGAAGAAATGGGGTGGAACTGGGAAGCCTACATTGAGCCGGACAACAGAAGAACCTATGTTGAAATCGGGCAGTCGTCACCTGCAGGTGAAGATTTCTCAATGACGATTGATTTCGATGAAGAGAACCAGGCAGATAGTTTCAAGGACAGCCTGGAAGCCTACTACGAAGATTTCGACATCGACGAGCATATTGAAATGTGGATAGAAGCCAAGAGAAGCGGAACGAGTGGAGTTCCTTCCACAAGGGAGCTTGTAAAGGATGCAGAAGCCATTGACGGTATGATATTGGAACTGTCGCAGGCCTTGCAGAAAGTAAACATCCCGGTACTGGTTGGCAGTTACACGCCGCCGGATGAAAATGGAGAAGGTGAGAAGATCGTCCGTGAGTTCTACGGACAGGGACATATCTTCAAAGACGAAGATGCGTTTTATCACAGACCGGATGATCCGTGTTACATCCCGGAATTATCCGATACAGTGTACACGAGAAACAGCATCCTGCAGGAGTGCAACCAGCAGGACGATTTGGCAGAGGAAGTTTTCGAGGCGTTGGACTGGCAGCACGTAAGTAGCCTGCTGGAAGATTGGCAGAGAAATGGGGAGCTGGACACCTGCAAGGAATGCGGGAAGATGTTTAACTGCTACGGAGTAACAAAGTGTCCGTACTGCGGGGCAGATTATGAAGGAGGCGATGAATAATGGGTTACACCTGGTTGGGAATGCGAAAGCTGACCTGGGAAGAAGTTCTGCAGAGACACGAGAAGGGCGAACTGGCCGGATGTTTCAGACTGTACGACGACAACAGCGAGGCTATGATCGACAGAGGCTATGACTTTGCAGGCGACATCCTGGCACACCACAAGAAAGGCGGTGAGTTCGGAGAAGAGATTGACACAATAGACCTGGAACTGGCAGACGGAAAGAAAATAACAGCACCGGCGGTCGTGGACGTATCGGCACTCGGATGTATGGACGAGCTGGAATATGAGTTGTGGCACGTGATCGAGGACTACATGGTTCAGTTCGGTATCAGAACGCAGGATGATGAACCGGACTGGGCGACAGTCAAGGCGGTGCAGGATTGTATCTTAAATCAGTTTATAGGCGCAGGAGTCAATTTTAAGTTATTTGATGATGAAACACAGGCTGAGATAAATAAAAGGTTCAGAGAGAAGGAGAATGAGGCAAATGGCAAATAAGAAAAACGAGAAGCTGGAAGTTGTGAAGGTAGCATTGGAAATTGTACTTACCCAGGAAGATATTGACGACATTATGTGCGGAGCATTGGAAGGAGGCATAAATTACTGGTGCGACGAGGCGAAGGTGATGGGCGGCTACCTCGGAGAGTACGGAAGTGAACAGATTGCAAGAGGCGGTAAGCTGAGACTGCATCTGCCGGAGCCGTTCGACAAAGACGATACGGAGTATTATGAGCTGGACTTAGAGAAGTTTAAGAAGGGAGTTGAACTGTGGGCGATAACACCGGTCGGCTGCAACTGCCTGGAACAGATCGACGGAAAGATCCGATTCGATACCTGCAATGCGGACGCAATCGTGTGTGATGCGATTATCCAGTATGCGCTATTCGGTGATGTGATTTTCGGTTAGGAGGCGAGATTATGGCAGCACTTGCGGTATTAGCATTCCTGGTATTTGTAGGACTGGGAAACAGAAAGTAGGTTAGAGCAATGAGCAAAGGGATTGTAACAGATTATCCGGAGATTTGCTTTATCTGCGGCAGACCATCAGAGGCCGAGCATCATTTGGTGTTCGGCACTGCTGGCAGAGAACTGAGCGAAAAGGATGGATTGAAAGTGCCGGTGTGCAATGATTGTCACAACATGGGAGACATCCTCTGCAGAATACACGGAAACCCGATGGCAGAGAGGATGTCAAAGATAATCGGACAGCTGGCCTGGGAAAAAGAATACGTCCTGCAGAAGGCAGATGAATTTGCAAGGATTATTGATGAAGGCAGGGAGGAAGGCGAAGTAAAACAGATTATCCATAAGGGAGGCAGAGAAGCCTTCCGGAAAAGATATGGATGTTCGTATTTGTAGGAAGGAGGCAGACAGATGTTAGGCGGAGGACCATACGAAGCGACCACCTGCCCGGAATGCGGCAGTACGATATGGAACGGCAGATGCGAAAATCCGGATTGCAAGTATCACTGGCATCCGGAAGGAGAGGAGGACGAGGAAGAATGACATTAAGAGAAAACGCAGCGATACTGGAAACATACCTGCATAATATCCGGAACATCGAAGAGATGCCACCTGGCCCGGCAGAGTTGGATGCGCTGGATGCAGTGGTGGAGGCTATGAAAGCTGCAGTTGAAAATGTGGAGTACGGAGCATTTGCCTGGGACAAGCAGAGAGGCGTGTTTGTTCCAATAGGCAGACCGGTACTAGCGAAACAGCTGTGTTTGAACAGGTACCAGGAGAGAGTAAGAAACGGAGAGATACCGAGCTGGATTGATCCGGAGAAGTTTAAGATTTTGAAGAGAACGGTCGTTGAGATAGCAAGCGACTGGAATTAAGTTTAGGAGGATGAGATTATGCCAAATCATGTAAAGAACGTAGTGAAAATGGAAGGAATTACAAACCTGCCATTATTTGTAGAGGAAGATGGAAAGAAATGCTTTGATTTTAATAAAATTATTCTTATGCCGGAGAGCTTGAATATCGAAAGCGGCTCTATGACAGATGAATGCGCAATGTACTATTTGACAGAAAAATGTACAATTCCAGTAGGATGTCTCGATGCAGAAAAGATGAAAACGGCAAAAGGAATAATTGGCAACCTGTTTTCAAAGCAGGAAGATTGGCTCAGAGAAATCTTTAACAGGGCTATGACGAGAGCCTACAAGGAGACTGAGGCAAAAAAGACAGAGATGTATGAAAAAGGCAAGACATACATTGAAAATTATGAAAAATACGGTTGTACCACATGGTACGACTGGTGTACAAAATACTGGGGTACGAAGTGGAACGCATATAGCAACGAACAGAGGGATGAAGATACGATAGAATTTGAGACAGCCTGGAGTAACCCGGAGCCGGTAATGTTAAAACTGTCAGAAATGTACCCGGAAATCACAATAGAACATTGGTGGGCGGATGAAGATATGGGAAGCAACGATGGCTACAGAGTTTACAGAGGCGGGGAAATCGTTGAGGGAGACTATTGCGATACGTGCAGCAACGAAGCCTATGAAACATACATGGAGTGCTGGGGCGAGAGCGAATGCTTATACAAGGATGATGAAGGACTGTGGCAGAGAAGAAGTTGCGAAGAATGCCACGGATGCGATTAGGAGGTAAGAAATGAAGAATACATTAGGAGACTTGAATAACCACCTGTTCGCTCAGCTGGAAAAGCTGGGAGACGATGATCTGACAGGAGAAGAGTTGGAAAGTGAGTTAAAGAGAACTGATGCTATATGCGACATTAGTGAGCAGATCATCAAAAATGGAGAACTGCAGTACAAGGCGATGAAGCACATGGACGAGTATGGGTACGAAAGACAGAAAGCAGTTCCGGAAATGCTCGAAGTTCATGCGGGGGGGGGGAAAAACCATAAATGAGAGGCTGGCCCGAAGAAGTGATTGCCTGGCTGCGTGAGAATGTTCCAGGCAGAACCACGAAACAGGTTACAGAGCTGATAAATCAACAGGGGTTCGATAAGAAGTACGGAATGGTATTTTCCGATGCGGCGATAAAAGGCGCGAAGAACCGGTATGGCATAAAGAGCGGCACTACCGGCGGGGTTCCAAAAGGGTACTCACTAAAATATCCGGAAGGAATGGAAAGTTACATTCGGAGCATTGCGACAGGGAGAAAGACGAAGGAGATTGCAGAACTGGTGTCAGCACATTTTGGAATAGAGTTCAGCGAGAAGCAGTGCAAGGCATACAAGAAGAACCACGACATCATCAGTGGCGTTGACTGCAGGTTTGAAAAAGGACACGTTCCAGCCAACAAGGGAAAACCAATGAGCCAAGAGCAATATGAGAAGTGCAAGGCGACGATGTTTAAGAAAGGCGATGTCCCGGCAAACCACATGGAAGTAGGCGAGTATACACATACGACAGACGGCTATCTTATCCGGAAGGTTAAAGAAACCGGTCCACAATGGGAGAGGTTTGAGTTTGTTCATAGGACAGTATGGGAAGAACACAACGGACCAGTTCCCGAAGGCAAGATGGTATCGTTCCTGGACGGCAACAAGGACAACTGTAACATAGAGAACCTGGTACTGATAGACAATGAAGAAAACCTGGAAATGAACAGAAGTCGGTTAAGGTTCGCTGATCCGGAAAGAACAAAGACCGGCGTGCTGGTTGCAAAGGCAAGAGTAACAGTCAGACAGAAGAAAAGGAGAAAATAGATGGAGATTAAAGCGGCGAATGCAGAGGAGACGATCCGCTGCATCCTGGACGAAGAGAAAATGACCCAGCAGGATTTAGCGGACAGAATGGGGATTACGAGACAGAACATCAGCCAGTCTCTCAACCGAAACGCTAAGAGCATGAGATACGATAGCTTCTCAAAGATGGTAACAGCTCTAGGTTACGAGATTGTTGTAAAAAAACTTTAATAAAATACGCAAATTAGAAGTAAACCTATTGACAAATACGCAGTTGCGAAGTATAATATACACATAATCAAACAACAAATAAAACACACGGAGGTAGTGGTTATGTATAACAGAGAAGATTATAGAGAAGCACTGGAAGAAAGAGAGAAATGCGACCTGTATTCAGATGAATGGAGATTTTGCCAGGCAAAAGTTCAGAGCATTGCAACAGCTATGGTAGCTGCAGGAAATAACTGGATGGTGGGTGAAATCATCGACGAGCTTTACAGTCTGAGTGACTGCGGTTGCGAACTCACCGCCGAGGCAGTTCGATTTGACCTTTGGATTCTTGAAAGCAACGGCCTCGAAGAGAAGGCTGAGGAAATGAAAAAAATGTTCTAGGTAAATTTTTTTACCTGCACAGCTCGCAAATGAGTGTTTCACGTGAAACACAGTTCGCAAATTTGAAAGGAGCGTATTTGTATGAAGGAAGTATTGAAGAAGTTAAGAACTTTAGAGGCTGAAATGGAAGAAGCCGAGAACCAGTCAGAGTATTGGATGGAAGAAGAACACCTGGATATGGAAAAGTCAAACAGCTACGAGGCTGAGGCAGACAGATTGTACCAGGAAGTGTATAAGATGCACAACCAGGTGGCAGATTTCATCGTAAGCCTCACTTCCGGTCAGATTGACAAGGTAATGGCAATGACAATGATGCGTCAGAGAAGAGAAGATGTCGAGAGAATCTTGGAAGCAGCATAGGAGGTGAGCAGATATGATGAAGGCAGAATTTGAGGCAATGGCCGGTAAATCAGTTACAGATGAAGAATACAAGGTTATCGAGGCAGTTTACACCTGGCATCCGGCAATCAATGACACGACCGGTAAGGATCAGATGAAAACTCTTTATACGCAGTTTGGATTTGGCGTAATTAGAGGGATGCTCCCGGTAGCAGAGAAAATGGAAAAGCTGGACGGAGAGAGAAGAGAGCTGCTGGCTCAGTTGGACACAATAAAAATAAGAGAAGGACTTCTTGCTGTTGGTGATATGGAACTTGAGGAGACGATAGAAAAAGTCAACGAGCTATATATGAAAGCCAACACGGAGGAGGAGTTCGAGCAGATGATGAAAAGCCTTGACGTAAGAAATAAGATAAAAAGCATAGCAAGAAAAGTGATCGGGTGTTAGGAGGTGAGCAGGTGTACGACTACGACGGCGATATGGGTTATTTTCAGAGACAGCTCGAAAGAGCAGGGATCGGCCAGGAAGAGGTTGATATGAATAACTACGCAGGACTGACAGCAAGAGAGTTGCAGAGCATTGTTGACGGTGCAATTAAGACAAAGCGGATCAGAGAAGCAAAGAAGGAGGCGTAAGGCTATGGCATTATTAGAGGTTAAGACAGAATGGGCGGTGTATAAGGATTGCTTCCTGCAAGTGGCAAGATACCAGGCAGACAACAGCAGGGCAATCGAGATTTGGAACAACGAGGACGGACCTATTGCAAGAATCACGGTATGTATCACAGGAAGCGGACTTGCAGAGGATGAGACAGTGATCGACACGAATAATTGCCCTTGGGCGATGGAGTTTATCAAGCAGCACGGTTTCGGGCAGGCCACCGGCAGAATGGTAAAAAGCGGTTACTGCACATATCCGGTAGTAAAGCTGGATATTGAGAAAATCGGTGAGTATTTGGAGGTGGCGTAATGGAAAGAGTGTATTTCAGTATCAATGAGGCCGGAGCAAAGACGGCAAACGATATGATGTCATTCAGCGAGTATAAGACCGGGAGCAAGACTGCTGGTTACAAGGCACAGGTCGATAAAGCATACGAGCTGGCAGAGAAGGTAATCGAGGCAAGACCATCCGAAGAGGAAAGAGTGTCGAAGCTCTGCGAGAGATATTCGAGACGACTGGCTCAGAACATCAACAAGGATATTCAGATCGGCATGATGTGCCCGTCGGTAATGATTTCCGGAGCAGGAAACTTCCCGGTCAAAAAGAAGGAAAAGCAGGTAGCTGCATGGGATAAGAACCATGAGGACTATAAAGAGGTTGAGGCAATCCTTGGAAAGATTGAGGCAATTTTTTATGGCAAGGACGTTATCAAGTCTGACGATGAGAACGCAATCGAGAAGCTGCAGGATAAGGTTGACGGATTGAGAGAGGACCAGGAGAGAATGAAGCAGGCCAACAAAGCAATCCGTATGAAGGACAAAGAAAAAGGCGATGCAACGCTGCATGACATGGGATATACAGACGAACAGATCGCCCAGCTGAGAGAACCGGACTTCTGCGGAAGAATCGGTTTTCCGGACTATATGCTGGCGAACAACAACGCCAATATCCGAAGATTGGAAGGAAGAATCAAGAGCCTGCAGAAAACGAAGTCCCAGGGAACACAGGAGAGCGAGAATAAGTTTTTCAAGGTCAAGGAGAATGTGGAGGCTATGAGAATCCAGCTGTTCTTTGAAGGAAAGCCGGAACCGGAGGTAAGAGATATTCTGAAAAGCAATGGGTTCAGATGGGCACCGTCGGTAGGTGCATGGCAGAGACAGCTCAACAATAATGGAAAATATGCGGTAGAGAGAGTTATCAGAGAGCTGGAAGAAATGGAGGCGGCAGAGTGAACATGAAGTTAGAACCGAGAAAGGCTACAGATCGAGGTGGCTGGTTGTGCATGCCACTGGCAATAAACGGACCGGAGGGAAAACCTGGTTGGAAAAAGGTACGTTGCCCGGAATGCGGGACACTCTGCTGGCAGAGACCGGAGGACGCAGGAGTTGTTAAGGCATCACACCTTGACGGTGCGGTATGTACTAAGTGCGCATTAAGAAAGGCGGGTGATGTAGTGTGACATTACGAGAGGCAAGCAAAGGAGTAGTTAAATCCGGAGGAGGAACCTATAACATTGGCTTCAACGGTGGAGACGAGACGCAGTTTGACGCTCAGAACCTCAAAGAATTGCAGGAGTGCTGGTCGGAGTTCTGTAAGGATGAAAAAATCAGTCCTGGATGCGTTGATTACGTGGAAAGGGTGAGTTAGTGGAAATTCTGACAAGAGCCATAGCAAATGAATACAGAGACAGAGCGTTGCTCCTGCCGTCTAACGGACTGCAGGACATTGGAGAAAGAAGAAAGTTGAGGGAAGAACTGCAGGCCAGGTGCAATCTAACAGAGCTGCAGGCGGTGAATATCATAAATGGCTTTCATATCCCGGACTATGTGAGAATCGCAGAAGTGAGAGCAGCAAAGGAGGCAGAAGAACATGAGAATTGAGAAAGAAGGATTTGTGTTACACCTGGAAGGAACATGGTGCGAAATCTCAAATAAGTACGCTGTTTTGGAAAGCGGAGATGTAGCAGTAAATGAAGAGGACATTCCTGCAGGGTTTGCAGAAAAGAAACTGGATCGCTATATCGAAACGCACAAGATCAGAGGATATGGAAAGGTTGACGGATGCGTAAAGAGAGTTGCGTGCGACGAAAGAACGAAGGAGTACATTCAGTTGCAGGCAGTAAAGCTGGACGATGATACATACATGGTGCAGGAGTTTGATAATGAGCTGGTATTTATGGGCGAGTTATGGAGCGGATGCAAATATCCGGATGAAGTGCTTGACTGGATGAAGAGCAACTATAAGATTGAGAGCTGTCTGACCGCAGAGGTGTATCGTAGCAGTTTAGGAGATTGCACGAATAACGGCATATCTTCTTACGCAAGAGAATTGTATATCCTGGACGCACAGAAAGGTCCTTTTGAGCCGGACGACATCAGACAGTGCGTGTATATCGAAAAGCGCGAGATTATGGGACAGGAGTATGTTGACTGCAAGCCTGCATACTGCAGGAAGCGCTGGTATATGGCGGGCGGCAATATTCTTTACACATCGGACAGCAGATTCAAACAGATTACCGGGATCAGCTACCCGATAGCGATTCACGACAGATACGAAGGGAGGTAGGAGATATGGTAATTGTCGGGTATTATGCACATGGCAATAAGCATTATGTGGCTTTCAAGGATGAAGCAGATACGAAAGGCAGATTTATGATTACGGACGGATTCCACGACAGACCGGTTACGGAAAGAAACCAGGGAAAGTATGAAGGGTACGTGAAAATCGACAAAGCAGAGTGCAATATCAAGAAGATTATCGGCCGTATTCGTGGTACAAGACCGTGGCATCCGCTTCTGAGATTACTGCAGAAGGAAGCGGGGTAATTTTTTACCCTGGAAACTCGCAAATGTGAGTGTTAGAAAAAAAGAATTTCGCAATAGTAGAACGCATGAGAATTAAATGGAGGTAGAGAAGATGAATGAAATCAGATTAAAGGCTTACGGATTTAGCATGGAGGCAGTAGGCAGTAAAAAGTTTATCGCACAGGAACGAGAGGCATTCTTGGATTTTACAGAAGAAAAGGTATCAAAAGCAGCAATGAAGTTATCCGGGAATGACGCTCGGGCAGAGGTTCATTCACAGGAAGTAAGAAACAGGGAAAACGCCGAACATGGCGAAGATTTGGTAACAATGACACATAAGACAACGCAGCCTATTTCGTTAGAATGGATACAGGAGGTTGTAAGACTTGGGCGTGCCAGGGATTATTTTTCAGAGGGCGACACGATCGATATTGAATTTGACGGAGAAGTTATCCAGCATGACATCATCGGAATTGATGCAGAGAAACTTGTAGACAAGAGCCTTGAACACAGTATCACAATTCAGATGCACGACCTTGTGATGGAGGAAAGACCGTTCGATACAACAGGCGATTATGGCAGTAATGTGTGGGAGACATCAGAATTGAGAAAGTACCTGCAGAGTGAAGAATTTCGTGAGAGATACAAAAAGCTCATTCCTTACCTAACAAAGGTAGTGAAAGAGAATAACAGCGGAGATGATACAGAAGATCTGTTTTTCTTACTGTCGGCGGACGAAGTAGACCCAAAGAAAACGCCGTATAAGTATTACGAAGATGTTACTAACCGGCAGAAGAAAAATGCAGACGGAGAAACAGATTATCACCGCTTGCGCTCGGCTGGTCGTGGCTATTCGTACAGTACGTGGTACGTGAACTCTAGCGGCTACGTCTACAGCGGCGGCAACGCCATCAACGCCCATCGCTGCGCCCCGGCTTGTACCATTGCATAATCATATAATTCCGGCACCCGCGGATGCCGGGAAGAAAAAGGAGAGAAAAGAACATGGCAGAAATACAGAATATCAGCATTGAACTTGTAAAGGTCCACCCAAACAATGTGAGAAAAACGTATAACGATATTGAGGAACTTGCGGAGAGCATCAAAGCGAAGGGAATACTTCAAAATTTAACTGTTGTGCCCGACCCACAGGAACCTGGAAAGTATTTGACCGTAATCGGAAACAGAAGATTGACAGCAGCACGCATGGCGGGACTTGAAACTGTTCCCTGCATTGTTTCGGATATGGACGAAAAAGAGCAGACATCTGTAATGCTTTTGGAGAATATACAGAGAAGCGATCTGACCGTATATGAACAGGCACAGGGATTTCAGATGATGCTTGACCTGGGAGAAACAGAGGACACAATCGCTGAAAAGACCGGCTTTAGCAAGAAAACAGTCAGACATCGTTTGAATATCGCAAAGCTGGATTCCAAGACGCTGATGGAGAAAGAGAGACAGGATGGATACCAGCTGTCGCTTACGGATTTGTACGAACTGGAAAAGATCAAGGACGTAAAGATAAGGGACAAGATTTTGAAGGATTCCACAGATTCGAGAGATTTGGCAAGAAGAGCAATCAATGCTCAGAAGGAGCAGAAACGCCAGGAAAACATGAAGTTGTACGTGGCAATGATGAAGAAACTGGGATTAAAGAAAGCTCCGAAGGAAGCGGACAGTGAGTTTTACACAGATAAGTGGGAACGCATGAAGGACTACAGCCTCGACAAGGAGCCGCCTAAGACGATGAAGTTCGAGGATAATGGTGAGCCGATGTTTTACCTGGAAAGATATGGGACATTGTACGTGATCCGCAAGAAAAAGAAGGAAAAGAAGGCACTTACACCGGCACAGGAAGCGGAAAGACAGAATAAGCGCAACAAGAAGCAGATTAAGGCAATTCTTAAAGAAGCAGCCAACACGAGAAAGGCGTTCATCGAAGGTATTTTATCCGGCAGAATTAAGAAGGTTACGAACGAAGAAAAGGTTGTTGCAGAACTTTTCGAGCAGATGATGAGTTGGGAGACATTCACAGGTCATAACACATTGAAGGAGTTTTTCTTGGGAGACAAGTGCTACAACGCTCAGAAAGAAGATGTAGAAGCCGCAGAGAAGAAAATGGAAGGACTCAGCGTACTTCACAAACTGCTTTGTATGGTATCGGCAATGGTTGCGGATGCAGACCTGGTAGATTGGAATTACACATACAGCACCGGGAAAGGTGAGAAGACAAAAGCATTTTATAAGGTCCTGGAATTATACGGTTTCCAGTACCCAAACGATGAAGAGAAGGGCGTGGTTGAAGGAACCAGTGATTTATATGTAAAGAAAGAAGGTGCAAAGTAGTATGAAGAGAGGACAGATTTACTATGTCAGAAGCAATTACAGAGAAGAAGGAAGTGAGCAGCGGGGGGGGCGCCCAGCAGTTATAGTATCAAACGATAAGAATAATGCAAAAAGCAACACGGTCGAAGTGGTATATATGACGACTAAACCAAAGACTGACCTTCCGACCCATGTATATATTGAGTCAGCACTTAGACCGTCAACGCTCCTGTGTGAGCAGATTTCCACAGTTTCGGAGGAAAGAATAGGAGAATGGATTGGAGAACTGACAGACGATGAAGTGAAGGAGTTGGATGTCGCATTGGCAATTTCACTTGGAATGAAGTGCAGGCCGGGGCAGGCGGACGCAGATACATTGGAGCGTTTGAACAATCTGCAGATGGAACTGGAAAGAACCAAGGCAGAACTGAAAGAAGCGAAGAGCGGACCGGACTATAAGATGATGTACGATCAGCTGATAGAGAAGATGTTGAGCAGGAGGTAGAGAATGCAGAACAGACCCGAAGTAACGGCAATGCTGTCGCTGTCAATCCAGCGACACATCTGCCCAAACAGTGATCCGAGAATTTACTGGGCCAGGGAAGTGACATTTGATTATGCCACCACAAATGCGGTGCGTGTGGATTTTATGAAGTTTAAGCCGGTAAACAATACGGTGTCCGGTATCGAGAAGGGAGATTTCTACTGCTACGAGGTTAAGTCCTCGGTAGAGGATTTTCACTCGAAGAACGGTCACAACTTCCTGGGAGACTACAATTACTATGTGATGCCGAAGGAAGTGTACGAGCAGATCAAGAAAGAAATTCCATACCAGGTAGGCGTGTATGTTCCGGATGGAATGAACTACCGGGGCGAGTGGTACGACCTCAAAGCAATCAAGAAGGCAAAGAGGAAGGACAGAAGTAGGCCGGTATCAGAAATGCTGCTGATGATGTTCCGGTCTGCAGCAAGAGACAGAAAGAAGGAATAAACATGGGAGACATTAGAAATAAAAACGAGCTGAGAAGAAGAATCGATTTGTTTCTGCACGACTTCACATCGGAAGAATATAAAATCAACGAGGAATTTTGCAAAGAGACAATGAGAATGATGGCAGAGTTCATCGGTCATGTAGATAATCGACTGGATTCGGCCAATGCGAAGATAGCCGCAGGCAAGAAGAGGGAAAATGAACTGGCAGAATACATTATCAAGGAAAGCCACTTTTGCCCTATTCCGGTGGAAATGCAATGCAAGTACGGGTTCAGAGAAGATGGGTGCAAAAAGTGCCTGCTGAAACATACTGACTTGCTGAGTAAACCGAGGGAGGACTAAACGATGGTGCTAAACAGCAAGTGCAACACCTGTAAAGAGCCGACGAAATTCGTTGTCGGATTCTACGATGGGCCGAGAAGCAAAGGATGCGTGTATGACTGTAAGAATAAAGAGTGCGGAGTGTATCAGATCCGGCGGTTTTCAGAATCTAAGGAAGTCCAGGACAGAATCAAGATACAGAATTTGAACAGTCGGAATGGAATGTACGCAGGATATATAGCTGCACTTAGAAGAGATGCCAAAATATCAATGATGAAGATGTCGAGGATAGCAGGGTGTAGTCCTGCAGACTACAGTTCATACGAACACGAGAGAAAAGAGTTCAATCCGGATGTTTACCGGAGGTGCATGGACTATCTAAAGAGGAAGGAGAGCAAATGAGATACAACCCAGTATATAAGTGCAGAATGTGCGGAGAAAAGTACACTGATAAGAGTACAAGCGGCGATGGAAAATGTATCATACCGGTTCTCGCAGGAATTGAGATAACAGGAAGCAGCGATGTAAAGTACGGACATATAGTTTCAATATACTCGCATCACAAGCACAAAGACGGTTCGTATGGGATCGCGGATCTGCAGGGGTTTAAGGAGGAAGATAAATGCTGATATTGCCGATCAAGAAGAAGTGGTTTGATATGATCGTTTCCGGAGAAAAGAAAGAGGAGTACAGAGAAATCAAACCGTACTATGACAGCAGATTTATGAACGCTTTCGGTTTTATCCTGGTTGGAGGTCAGATGGTATATGGAGATGCAGCACCGGGAGAAATCCGGAAGCCATGGCCGGTACCGATAGTATTTAGAAATGGTTATTCCAAAGAATCTCCGGAAATCATCTGCAAATGCACATTACATTTTGGAAAAGGTAAGCCGGAATGGGGAGCTGAACCAGGAAAGTTATACTACGTGTTAAAAATACAGGAAGTAGAGAGGAGGTGCGCAGTGTGAGTTCATTAAACACAGGGAAGAGGACGTGCAGACAATACGGCTGTATATGTGCAACGTGTCTGATGAGGAATACCGGAAGATATTATTGCACGACAAACTGTAATGATTGCAATCCGGATTTGCCTGCTAACAGGAGAGAGGATAAATGCGAGGAATACACAAGGAAACCCGATAATTACCCATGCCGGTGTTTACACAAAGATCACTATTGCATAGAGTGCATATTTTCTAAAATAAAAGGTAGATATGACATAACGAAAGCACAGGGCATGTGCAAACTGGGTGACTGGTTTCACAAAAATTGGATAACAACAGACGAAGCAAACGAGATGATAATGAGTTTACCCAAAGAAGAAAGAGAAAAATACATATTTGCAGAATGATATAGGAGGTAGCTATGAATAAAGTAATTTTGATGGGTCGCCTCACACGTGATCCGGAAGTTAGATACACTCAGGGAGAGCAGGCTATGGCAGTAGCGAGATACACCCTGGCAGTTGACAGAAGAGGAAAAAACCAGGAAAACTCAGCAGACTTCATCCAGTGCGTTGCATTCGGCAAGGCGGGAGAGTTCGCTGAGAGATACCTGCATAAAGGGACAAAGATTGTGCTGACCGGCAGAATACAGACTGGAAGCTACACGAATAAAGAAGGCCAGCGTGTATATACGACAGACGTTGTAGCAGAGGACCAGGAATTTGCCGAGAGCAAAAACACCGAGGGCGGTGGTACATATAGCAATCAGCCAGCACCGGCACCACAGCAGAATGACGGTGGATTTATGAGCGTGGACGAGGACAGCGAATTGCCGTTCACATAATAGGAGGTATAGATGCAATGCAGGACAATATGAGCCAGGAAGATGTTGAGAAGGTAGAGGCATTCATACAAAACGAAGAACTATGTGATTTTTGCACGCTTAGCGAAGAATGTCCGAAAGGAATGAGGTGCTATGGCAGAGAACCGATAGAACCAGCCTGCACGGATTTAAGCGATCATTTTGTAGAGATGTGCATAGATAAAGAAGCAATATTAGAGTACCTGGAAGGATTGGAGGAATGATTGTGAAACAGTACACATTGAATCGTAAGACGTACAAGGACGTAAAGAAAATGGATCATCAGCAGATGGACCAGTTCTGTCAGAATTTATACAAGGCAGGCCATGCAGACGGAATGAAGGATGCGGAAGGATTGACAGAGAGTGAGGTTCGAGATGTGATCTTGGGCGTAAAAGGAATTGGGCCAAAGAAAGCAGAGGACATCGTGAAAGCTCTGACGGAAGCGCAGAAAGAAAGGAGTTAATTGACAAATGGATAAGAGTAAGGTATATTTGGAAGTACCGGAGTTCACTGGCGAAAATGTTCCAGTAGCGGTTGCAGCAAGAGTGATGAAGAAAGACCAGCAGTTTATACGCCAGGGTATTATCCTTGGATTTTTGAAATTCGGAGTTGCATTCAAGAAAGAAGGAAGCAGCCAGTACGACTACTACATTTCCCCGATGAAATTTTGGGAAGAGACAGGGTTTGTATATGCCGGAGAAGAGTGCTAAAATTGCCGTGAGAAGCGCTCGCAAGTGCGAAAAATTGCTGGATAGGAAACACGCAGGTAACAAAAACGTCGATGCGTGCGATAAATAGGCGATTCACTGTTTCCATCGAAGAAGCTGCTAAGAACGGTAAATTCTAAGTTTTACGATTTTGATATGTGTACAATTTTAATGTGTACACATTGAAAAAAGGCATTTGTACACATTTTGTACACATTAGGATTTAATGTGTACAATGAGATGTGTGTACAGATGCCTTTTTATTATAGTGTATTTAATATGTCCTTGTTGCGCTCACGCATGGTTTCTGTGACATGGGCGTATATATCAAGAGTGGTTGCTACATTTTTATGTCCCAGACGCTCTTGTACATATTTAACATCAGCTCCTTTGGCAAGTAAATTAGAAGCGTGTGTGTGCCGGAGAGAATGAAAATCAAGCTCAGTGAAGCCAAGCTTGTGATGAATAACATTAAAACAGTGCATCATGGTTCTTGGCTGAATCCATGAGCCATCATCTCTTACAAGCACCATATGTATTGATTCGCCAGCCGGTTCATAAGTAAGTCTCTTAGAGTCATCCTCAAGTGTTTCACAGTAGATATAATTGTAGTATTCATTATAGTACTGTTCACATTCCTTTTCATGTTCGTACAGTCTTTTAAGTTCTGAAATTGTTATATCATCAAGTTCTATGGTACGAAATGAATCATATTTAGGATTTTCCAGATACCATTTATCATTATGGTTCTGTACCTGTCTGTTAACGCTCAATATTCCTTTAGCAAAGTCTATATCATTCCACATAAGACCAAATATCTCACCCAGACGCATACCGCACCTATAAGCGAGCAGGAGCGGCATGTGATATATATGGCCCTGTGCAAATGTTTTAAAGACAGTATCAAGCTGTTCATCAGTCCATACAACTCTTACTTTCTTTTTTGTTTTAACCTCTGCCTTTGCTCTTGGAAGCGGAAGAGAAATAGTAGCAGAAGGATCATCATTAATAAATCTTGCAGTAGTCTTTGCATAGGCAAATGACTTGGCAAGAATACCCTTAACATTGCCGAGAGAGTTTCTTGACATTCCGGTATTAAAAAGATTGTTTATAAGCTCCTGGAGAAGGCTTGGCTCTATGTCTTTAAGATAATACGAACCAATAGCCGGCTTTATATATAAATCAATTTTCTTTTTATAAGTTGATGCTGTATTAGCCTTTAGATTAACCTTGCAGTAATTATCAATCCAGTAATCCATGTAATCAGATACAGAGATATTAGATGGAGTGAAGCTCTTGCCAGTCTGTTTATATTGTGTGTATGCTGCCATACCGGCTTCATATGCCTCAGATTGGTTCTTAAATCCGCTCTTGGTAATCCACTTCCTTTTGCCATCTACAGGTGCAGATTCGAAACGGTAAGCCCATAGATTGCCACGCTTATATGTAAGGACTGATGTTGTATAAATAAAGTTGACACCTTATTCTCAAGGAATTCATGTATAATAAAAGAGAATAAGGAGGAACTCTCAATGTCACGAACCCAACGTAAATACGACCAGGAATATAAGATCCAGGCTGTCAAACTTGCCAAAGAAATCGGCGGTGCTAAGGCAGCCAAAGAATTAGGTATCCCAGAAGGAACCATCCACACATGGCTGAAAGCAGTTAGAGCAGGCACATTGGATATTGGCGACGGTGCACATACTCCGGAAAGCGCGATGAGTCTTGCTGAGGAGCTTGCCATGCTCCGCAAACGCGTTAAAGATCAGGACAAAGAAATCCGGCGTCTGAAAGAGGAAAATGAATTTCTCGAGGAAGCAAGCGCTTTTTTCGCAGCCAGCCGTCGGAAGTCAGCAAGAACCAAAGAATGATGTTCATTGCCATAAAAACGAAAGACGGCGTGATTAAGGGAAAACTCTCATTCTATTGCCGGATGCTTGGCGTCAGCCGCCAGGGTTTCTACAAATATCTTGCTATTAAAGATCGCCCTTGGAAATATCAGGATCTTGCTGATGCCATGAGAGTGATCCATGCTGAGGATGAATGCAATGATACCTATGGACGTATTCGCATGTACCAAGCACTGCTCCTTAAGAATCCGACGGGAATCAAGATCCCCAGTGAACGAACTGTTTACAGGGTTATGGATGAAATAGGACTTGTCCATCGGCCAAAGCGCAAGCCAAATGGCATTACCAAGGCTGATCGGGAAGCACGTAAGTCAGATGATCTTCTGAAGAGAGAGTTCAAGGCTGATAAGCCACTTGAAAAATGCGTAACTGATATCACAGAAATCAAGGCAAAAGATGGAAAACTGTATGTTTCAGCCATCTTCGACTGCTTTGATTCCAGCGTTCTGGGACTGGCAATGGAAACAAACATGAAGGCAACTCTGTGTGAGCATACACTGGATAATGCCTATCTGGCGCATCCTAATCTGCGAGGTGCCATTGTGCACTCCGACAGAGGAAGACAATATACCAGTGAAACCTACCGTCAGGCGCTTTCTAAATATGGCATTATACAAAGCATGAACAGTGATGGTGGCAGGTGCCACGATAATGCTCGATGTGAAAGCATGTGGGCCAGAATGAAAAGCGAGCTTCTCTATGACCGCTACAATACGGAAAGCCTGACCACGGATGAGCTGAGAGTTCTTATTTGGAGATATTTCATCAGTTACTGGAACAACAGGAGGATCTGCTCTGCCAACGGTGGGCTTCCTCCTATGATTAAGCGTCAGAGATACTACCAATCTCTGGGCCTGGCTGCATAGGAAATGATATCTTTGAGATAAATGTGTCAACCAATATTGACAATATCAGACCTTAGATATTTTCTTTTTCATATTAATCATTCCTTTCTGTTTTTGGGAAGTTGCACCAGTGCAACAGTAAAAATGGGTATAAAAAATACACCTACTTGCAAAAGCGGTGTTCAAAATGATATAATATGGCTTGTCTAGGGCGATTATATCATTGAGCACAGCTTAATTGTAAGTCGCGGGTAAAAGCTCTTGTGTTGGTAGCACAGGGGCTTTTATTTTATCTATAGCGTTCTAGATATAGAACATCAAAATATAGTTTTATTCTTCATCATCATCTTCCTCATCAATAGAATATGAGTTTGTATAATTAGAGTCAGATGAAAGTGACTGACGATATTCACCAGCAACCATTGTTTTATTAAATTCGGCTGTTGGTTCAATTTCATCAACTATTTTTTCAAGTTCATCTATAGATATCTTGAAAAATTCTTTACGCATATTAACTTTATTTACACGTCTGTCATTAAGAATCTCATGCATTTTATATTCAAGAGCAACAGCATCCTGAGAGAATATAAAGCTATGTACATCAAATTTAAAAGGAACACTTGCATTTCCAAGCTCATTGATTCTGTCCTGAGGTTCAAGTCTGCGAGTCATACCTACTTTAAATACATCTTCACCAAAAGAACCTAAGTTACTGATAATATAAACAGTACCAGCTTTACCATTCTGTAAATTAGTGATTTCATCTTTTTTGACGATAACCTCACCTAATTGTGATTGTAATTCAAGAATTCTTGCTTTAAGTTTATCAATTTCAGATGAGTCAGTAGTGGAAGATATAGTGTCTTGTAATTTACTGATTTCTGTGTTGAATTTTTCTTCCTCTCGCAAAATACGTTTCTTTTCTTGTTCGAGAGCCTTGCGTTCCTCAGCCTCTTGACGCATCTGTTCTTTAAGAGCCATCTGTTCTTGTTTAGCTTGTTCACGCTTAACATAGTAATTATATTCTATTTTAACTGCATTAATAAAAAGGTATTCGATTTCTCCAATGAATTTTGTAAGTGTTCCGGCAATAGTTTGATTACCTTCGCCGGCAATTTTGAGATATTTTGCAGAAATATTTTTTACATGTTCAATAGCAGTATCAAGTTTTTCATATTTCAATGCATATAAAATATTCTGTAACTCTGCTCTTAATGCTATAACCATTAAGTCATAAATGGATTTGTTGGCTTTGGTTGTGTATCGGGTTGAATATTGTTGTAAAAGATTGTCAATGAGCTTTTCATTATCTTTATAAGCTTTTCTTAGACTTTTTACATCCATACAATGTAACTTAAGTATTACAGATGGTGAAATTTCTTCGGCATCTTCTAAATCTCTAGTACTTAATAAGCAATTGCTATAAGGAATTTCCAAAGCTAAAAAGTTATCAAATGCATATGAACAACTTTTGTAAATTTCTTTTGAACGTGATATTTTACGCTGTTGGGTTGAAACAGACTTTTTAAGCTTTTCATCTTGCAGTTGAAGTTCACATATTTCGGTTCTTAATTTATCAATCAAAACATTATTGTTTTGTATTTCGCTGTTAAGTAAAGTAAGAGTTGCATTTGCATTACTTTCTGCAGATGCAATTTTTACAGCGGATTCCTGTTCCATTTGCTCAATTTTTTTCTTGGTTTCTGTATATTCTGTTGCACCTATTTCATCACAAGTTCGTTTCATATTTTCGTTTTCTTGTGATAATTGGTTATTTTGATTGATTGTTTGTGTAAATAACTCAAGATGCTTCTTATCGTTAACGGATTTTACAATAATAAGAATAACACCAATTATAGGCGGAACAATAAAAAACCAACATGCACATAAAAGTGCAATAAACCAAGTGCTTAAATACCATTTATTTTTTGTATTCATAAAAATCTCCTTAATTTTGATGTGCAAAGATTTCAACAAAATTAACATCTTTGCATTGTCTGTCATAATCTCCATTTTCAATGTGTGTTAATTCATGATGATATGATTTAAGATGTTGTTCTCGGTTTAGGCGAGAATTGAGCACGATTGTAAAAGAATCATCATTATTATTAACAGTGTATGCCTTTATTGTAGGAGGCATATCTGCGTAAATGACATTAGTAGTAATATTAATCATCCCCTTTATTTGACATTCTATCTATCATCTGTTTAACAAAGTCGATATCTTCTTTCTTGACCTTGCGAGAAGCGTCAAAGAGAACTTTGTATTCAGGATTCTCATACATAAACTGAGCCATATCTCTGGCATCATCATCAAGGTAGTAGGTATCTTCATTCCTGTTATCTTCGATTAGATCTCCGACATTTACATGTAAGTAGTTTGCTATATCTATAATAACATCAACCTTGGGGACTCTTAATCCAGCACACCAATTTGATACTGTGGATTTGTCAAAACCAAGGTCATTAACTAAATCAGATTGTGTTTTGTTATTCATCATTAAATAGTATTTAAGCATTTCTGCAAATTTATTGGTTCCCATTTAGTTCAGCTCCTTTCTATAGCATTATTATAACAAAAAGAAAACTTAAAGCAAGCAAAAAGCAAAAAAAGTTTTCAAAATGTATTGACAGTTTTCAAAAAGGGGAGTAGTATAATCGTGAAAGGAGGATATGAATGTTGGAAAAAGTAGCAGAACCAATTAAAATATCACTGGCAGCAGCTAGAGTGAATGCACGAAAGACGCAGGCCCAGCTTGCAGAAGAAATGGAAATATCAAGAATGACACTGGCAAATCTGGAAAATGGAAAAACACAAATTAGCAAGGCACAATTACATCTTTTTTGTGAGTTATGTAATATACCAGTTGCTAATATTTTTTTGCCTTACAAGTTTTCAGAATGAAAACATTTATCTATTCGAGGAGGAGAGAGAGTGAGTAAAGAAGAAACAATGACATATCCAGAGAAAGCAAAGCAGATTATTTCACTTGCTGAAGGAATGACACATTCAGAGTGGAGCAGAATAAATCATTTAATAAATACCTGCTTTGAATCACAAGAAGCCAAGGTGACATTTGTGCAACCAAAGCAACTTGACCTCTTGATGAAGCAGAATGTTATTCTGTGACAATTTGAATAAATGCAGGATTTATTCTGTAGTCCTTACCTTGGTATTGAATATGGATGTAATCATATTTGAAACAATCAGCATATCGAGAACCTTTATCATATTTTAAATTATCACGGAAATATGTGACAGGGTTCTGATTATCCGCAACAGTGGCTGTTTCAGTGATATCTATCCATTCACCAAGTAAGCAAGCATAAATTCTTATTGTTCAATCTCCTTTCGCGATTACTCGGCTACGGCAATAGCCTGTAAGGAAAGTATAGGAGATAGGAGCAGATAAGGCAAGGGATAAGAAGTAAGCAGATTTTTAACTTGCATTATTAAATATAACAAAGAAAGGAGCAGGCTTATGAAGATAGCAACAATAAAGAGGGAGCCGGAGGATATGGTGTATACAGTGGAGGAAGTGGCAACAATCATGCGAGCTTCTAAACAGTATGTTTATACACTTATCAACGCAAATCAGATAAGGGTGCTTAAAATCCCTCATACAAGAATAAGAAAGTCAGAGCTTGAAAGATTCTTTAGGGATAACGAGGGAAAGGATTTAACGAATCCGAATGAACCAAAGGATATTGTAATTTAGGAAAGGAGGATAATATGCGGCGAGTAGGTTTGATAATTTCTTACAACAAGAGAATTAATGAGAATCTTAGGAATGGCAACACGGAGCTGGCTGCCAGATGGTATACAAGGCTGAGATTGTTGGAGATATTCAGCTTTGTGCCGGAAGGAGCATACAGACTTCCAACTATATAAAAAGAGCTGCAGTGAGGCAACACCGCAACTCAGATAATAACTCAATGATAGTGTAGACCATTTTGGAGTAAAAAGCAATGTGGAATTATGAATGTAGTTACTGTGGTGCTCTTTTAGACCCTGGAGAAAAATGTGATTGCCAGGATAAGGAGGAAGAAAGACGCAGACAGTATATGGGTAATTTTAAGGAGTCCCGAAACGGGCAAATGGTATTTAATTTTGGAGGAAATAATGAGAACAACAAAGATTCAGATTCGAGACATACTGGGTATCAGGGAATTTAACATGAATGGTGAAAGCATAGAGCTTTCAGGCTCAAATGGTGTAGGTAAATCATCAGTACTTGATGCTATCAGATATGCATTAACTAATAAATCTGGGAGAGATGTAATTGTAAGACGCGGAGCTGTTGAAGGAGAAATTCTTATTGAGACGGACAGCGGATTATCTATTGATAGAAAGAGCCGTATTAATAGAGCGGATTACAAATCTATTAAGCAGAATGGGCATGAAATAGGAAGCCCTGAAGCTTTTCTTAAGGAGATATTTACTCCTTTGCAGCTTAATCCAATAGAGTTTATGGCTATGGATAAGAAACAGCAGAATGCAATCATTCTGGATATGATCCAATATGACTGGGATATGAACACTATTAAGCAGTGGTTTGGAGAGATACCGGCATGGGTTAATTATGACCAGAATATTCTTGCAGTTCTTAATGACATTCAGAGTGAAAATGGAGAGTATTACCAGAACAGAAGGAATATAGACAGAGACAGAAGAAATAAGATAGCGTTTATAGAAGATATAGGCAGGACACTTCCAGAAGGTTATGACGCTGAGAAGTGGAGAAATGCATCTGCTGGAGATATCTATAGACAGATAGAAAGTATTCAGCGTGATAATCAGATTGTGGAGCGTGCCAAGCAGGTAATTGAGAACAAGAACAATAAAATCCGTAAGTTTGAGGCAGATAGAGAGATTGAAAAAGCTGCTATTGAAAGAGAGTTCAGTTCTCGTGATAAGCAGATAACTGAGGATATTACAAGACTTGAAGGACAGATTGTAAGTTTAAGGCAGGAACAGAGCAGTCTTGCATCTAAGAAGGCAGACAAGCTTGCTATAGCAGATAAAACTTATGAAGCTTCTGTTGCTGAATATAACGCACAATGTGCTGAGTACAATGAGTATGCTGATAGAGATATAAGAGATACATCTGAACTTAGTAAACAGGCACAGGCTATTGAAGATATGAAAGCCCACATTAATGAGTATGACAGAATGGTAATGCTTCAGAATCAGGTAAATGAGCTGGCAGAGCAGTCACAGATTCTAACAGATAAGATTGAGAAAGCGCGAACATTACCAGGAGAAATACTGGAGGAATGCAGCATACCAATTGAAGGGCTTTCAGTTGAAAATGGAATACCTCTTATTAATGGGCTTCCAATCAGTAATTTATCAGAGGGGGAAAAACTGGATTTATGCATTGATGTAGCTCTGCAGAAGCCGAATGGAATACAGCTTTTGCTTATAGATGGTGTGGAGAAGCTTTCTACAACACTTAGAAATCAGCTTTATAAGAAATGCAAGGACAAGGGACTGCAGTTCATAGCAACAAGAACAACAGATGATACAGATTTAATAGTTACAGAATTATAGGAGGGTTAATTAATGGACAGTATGATACCGATGGGACAGCAGATGGCTGTTCCTAAAACATCACAGACAGAGATGATGATAAGCAGGCAGGCACAGGAAGTTCAGGGAGCAATAGTAATGGCTAAGAAGTTCCCAAGAGATGAATATGATGCAATGGAGAGAATCAAGAGAACATGCCAGAGAGCAACTTTAGCAGAGCAGGCTATATATTCTTATCCAAGAGGTGGACAGACAGTTATGGGACCATCTATAAGGCTTGCAGAAGCTCTTGCTCAGAACTGGGGTAATATTGATTACGGAGTTATTGAACTTGAACAGAAGAATGGTTCTTCAGAGATGATGGCTTATGCTTGGGATCTGGAATCAAATACAAGAGTTACCAAGATATTTACAGTAGAGCATAAGAGAGACACTAGAAAGGGTACATATCAGCTTACAGACAGCAGAGATATTTATGAGGCAACAGCTAATTTTGGTGCAAGACGAATGAGAGCCTGCATTCTTGGAGTTATACCGGGAGATGTTGTTGATATGGCTGTTGGAGAGTGTAAAGAAACCGTTAGAAAAGGAATAGGTAAAGAGCCTATTAATGAAAGAGTAACCAAGCTTATTAATGCATTCAAGGTAGAATTTAAGGTAACAAGAGAACAGATAGAGAAGTATGCAGAGCGTAACTGTGCAGATTTCGGAGAAGATGAATTTATTAACCTTAAAGGAGTATATAAAGCCCTTAAGGATGGACAGGCTAAAGCGGAAGATTATTTCCCAGTAGAAGAGGAAGTTCCTAATCCTATGGGAGGTGCTGCAGAATGATATTGACAAGTGAAAATTATTACAGTACAGAAGCGGACAAAGAGTATTTAAGTGTATCTCAATATAAGAATTTTGTTGGCTCGCTTGGTCGTCCTGGCTGCGAAGCCTATGCAATGGCTAAACTCAATGAAGAATGGGTTGAGAATATGGAAGATTCAGATGCCCTTATGGTTGGTTCTTATGTTGATGCACATTTTGAAGGAACGCTAGATGTATTCAAGGCACAACATCCATGTATGTTTAAGAAAGACGGTTCACTTATGGCTAAATATATTAAGGCCAATGAAATGATTAACAGATGTGAACGAGATGAGTTATTTATGGCATATATGAGCGGTGAAAAGCAGGTAATAATGACCGCTGATATGTTTGGTGCTAAATGGAAAATTAAGATTGACAGTTATATCAAGGATAAGTGTATTGTTGACCTTAAGACATGCCAGAGCATAACCAAGACATTCTATCATGCAGATGCAGGCAACATGAATTTTCTGCATGAGTGGGGATATTACCTTCAGGGAGCTGTATATCAGAAGGTTGTGGAAATTAATACAGGAAAGAAACTGCCGTTCTTTATAGCAGCAGTATCAAAGGAGAAAGAGCCGGATATACAGGTTATAGCATGTGAACAGTCTCTTCTTGATGAAGCTCTTGCAGAAGTTGAGAATAATGTGCCTAAGATACTGGCATTAAAGAATAATGACATAGATCCTGTAAGGTGTGAACACTGTGATTACTGCAAGCATACAAAGATACTTAAAGCTCCTATCTGGTCAAGTGATTTGATTGGGGAGGTATAGGATGAAAAGTGTTTTAACAAAATATAACGGATTCTGTATCTTTTGCGGTAAGCCTACACAGACAGAACATCATTTGTTATTCGGTATAGGAATCAGGGAACTTGCAGAAGAAGATGGAGTAAAGATACCTGTATGTGATGCTGAACATAATATGGCAGGTGGTACAAGGCAGATACATGATAACAGCATTGCTGAAAAGCTGAGTAAGATAGCAGGTCAGCTTGCATGGGAAAAAGAATATTATAGAAGTCTTTATGGGAATGAAGATGATCCTGCCAGAGAAGCTTTCAGAGAAAGATATGGAAGGTCTTATTTATAACTGCTGAATATATCACATTTTTCGCACAGCAGAATAAAACCAGTCTCCCGGTTGCATACTTACCGGGAGGCGGAAAGGAGAAAGATGTTCTATGCATTTACAATCAAAGGCACACTGCCGGGATTGAATGAATACCTTAAAGCGGAAAGATGTTTTCATAATGGACATTGTGACGGTAATGACATGAAACAGCAGTATCAGATGCTTATATCTAACGCAATAAGGCTTAAATTAAAGCGTACTCATATAAATAATCCAGTGAGGATTAAATATACCTTCTATGAGCCAAATAGAAAGCGTGACCTTGATAATATATCAGGTGTTGCACATAAGTTTATACAGGACGCACTTGTTAAGTGTAAGGTTTTGGATAATGATGGCTGGAACAATATAGTAGGTTTTGAAGACCACTTTTTCACAGACAAGCATAATCCACGAATAGAGGTGGTATTGGAAGAGGTGGTGCAGTGAGGACAGAACAGAGAATCGACTACATAAAACAACTGAACGGGTTTGAAAGGTGGCTCGAAAGTCATTACTTGCCGGGCTCAGCGCAGTTATTGTACTACAAATTACTTAGTATTAATAACATGGCTGGGTGGTGCGAGTGGATACAAGTAGATAACCAGCGAGTAATGTCTCGTTGTCAGATGTCAAGAGAGGCTACATTAGTCGAGAACAGGAACAGATTAATAGATGCAGGTCTTATAGAATTCCAAAGAGGTAAGAAAGGAAGTCCTAATAAATATAAAATTTGTACTTTCAAATCCGTAGGACAAAGCGTAGGAGAAACCGTAGCACAAACCGAAGTACAATCCGTAGGACAAAGCGTAGGAGAAACCGTAGCCATATATAAACATAAACAAAAACAAAATAATATAGCGCCTGCGCGCGCAAAAAAATTTGCAAATTACGAACAGCGTCCGCCTAAGGACCCTGAATTTTATAATGCCCTGCTAGAGAACAACAGGGAGTAGGAGGATATATGATTGCAGAGATAATAAGCTTTATAGCCGGAGCAGGATTAGCAAGTGTTATCATCGGATTCTGTAAAGCTGGAAAGGACAACTAATGACACAGGAAACATTATTGCAGATAGGAAAACTTGGACTTGCAATAGAAGATGGCGCAAATATGGTACTGGACATGTATCGCGTTAAGGAAGAGCTTACCGGAGCAGATTTGTTTAAGGGAGAACCGAGCGAAGACAGAAGCCATTACGCAGGATATACAGAGCTGTACAAGCTCCCAGGCATGAAAGATATAGCAGATGATGCGGCTGAATACATTAAGAACCGCTTAGGAGAAGTTATTGAGGAGCACTGTAAGTCTTTAGAAGCCTGTATATCAGCTTTAGGTGATGCGGTAACAGTAAAAGACGATAAGCCAGACAGAAAGGCGAAGTCTCCCAGTAAAGAAGCGCAATGATGCTTTTGGGTTTTATTGTGCACAATGTGGTAAATATGTATCCACAATAACGGTAAGCAGAGAGACATGGGGTTACAAAAGAAATTGTAAATATTACTGCTCATATAAATGCATGAGAGCAGCAGAGAAATAAGAGTATCAGAAAGGAGCTTGGAACTCTGGCCAGAGTGATTCGTACGATGTTCCTTTCAGAAATGACATACAAAGAGTTTTTAGAAAGCAAAATAGAACTTGCACAGGATAGCGGATTTGAAGTAAATCCGACAGATATTAACAAAGCATTAAAGCCACATCAGAGGGATGCCGTAATATGGGCACTTAAAGGTGGAAGAAGAGCTTTGTTTGAAAGTTTTGGTTTAGGTAAAACCATACAGGAGATAGAATTCTGTAAACAGGTAATAGATCACGAGGGCGGAAGGGCTTTGATTGTTCTTCCACTTGGAGTAAAACAGGAATTTACACAGGACGCTGTGAATGTTCTTAGATATGATGCACCTGTTTATTGCAGAAGCATGGAAGAAGTAGAATCCTGTGACAGCAGTATTGTTCTTACCAACTATGAAAGAGTAAGAGACGGTGATATAAGACCAGATTATTTTGTTGCGACATCGTTAGATGAAGCAAGTGTTTTAAGGTCTTTTGGAAGTAAGACATACCAGACATTTCTTGATAAGTTCAAGAATGTTCCTTACAAGCTGGTAGCCACAGCAACGCCAAGTCCCAACAAATACAAAGAGCTTATACATTATGCCGGATATCTCGAGATAATGGATACAGGGCAGGCACTTACAAGATTCTTTCAGAGAGACAGCACTAAGGCTAATAATCTTACATTGTACCCAAATATGGAAGATGAATTCTGGTTGTGGGTTTCATCATGGGCGTTGTTCATAACGAAACCTTCAGATGTAAATCCAGAATATTCTGATGATGGCTATGTGTTGCCTCCACTTGATGTAAGGTGGCATGAGATACCAATACATTACGGAGATACATCTGATAAAACAGGACAAATGCAGTTATTTACAGAAGCGGCAGCAGGCTTGAAGGAAGCTGCAGAAGTAAAAAGAAACAGCATTGACCAGCGTGTTGAAAAAATGAAAGAGATTGTAGAGAGTTCGCCTGAGGAGCATTTCCTTTTGTGGCATGACTTAGAGTCTGAAAGAAAGGCAATTCTTAAGGCAATACCCGAAGTTGTAGATATATATGGCTCACAGGATTATGACATAAGGGAAAAGCGGGTTATTGATTTTGCGCAGGGAAGAATCAAGCTGTTTGCAACAAAGAAATCAATATCGGGCTCAGGCTGTAACTTTCAGCGTTACTGCCACAGGGAGATATTCTTGGGGATTGATTATGAGTTTAACGATTTTATTCAGGCAGTACATAGATGTTACAGGTTCTTACAGACAGATACAGTTGTTATAGACATTATATACATGGAGAACGAAAGACAGATAAAAGAAGCACTGCTTGAGAAATGGAAGAATCATAATCACATGGTTAAAAAAATGACGGATATTGTAAAGAAATATGGTTTAAGTCCGGCATCTAAAATAAAGCGGTTAGAGAGAAAGATGGGAGTTGAGACAGTGAAAGTACAGGGAAAGCATTATACAGCGGTAAATGATGATTGTGTTGAAGAGTGCAGAAGAATAGAAAGTAATTCTGTAGGACTTATACACACATCCATTCCATTCGGAAACCATTATGAGTATAGCGCCAATTACAATGACTTCGGACACAATGAGAATACAGAAAAGTTCTTTGAGCAGATGGACTTCCTTACACCGGAGCTTTTAAGGATTCTTGAACCTGGCAGGGTAGCAGCCATCCATGTAAAAGACAGGGTATTATTTGGAAACGCTACAGGAACTGGAATGCCTACAATAGAGCCGTTTCATGCACAGTGTATAGAACACTACATGAAACATGGTTTTCAGTATTTTGGAATGATAACAGTTGTTACAGATGTGGTCAGGGAGAATAACCAGACATACCGCCTTGGATGGTCTGAACAGTGTAAAGACGGTTCAAAGATGGGCGTAGGCTGTCCTGAATACATACTTCTGTTTAGAAAGCTTCCAACGGATAAGTCTAATGCATATGCGGATGATCCTGTAAAGAAAACCAAGGAAGATTATACAAGGGCACAATGGCAGATAGATGCTCACGGATACTGGAGAAGTTCAGGCGACAGGCTTATAAGCAAAGATGAGCTTAAGGAATTCAGCGTTGATGATTTACAGCGGGTTTACAGGGAATACAGCCGTTCCAATGTATACAGCTATGAAGAACATGTGAAGCTTGCGGAAGAGTTAGATAAAAATGATAAGCTCCCAGCCACATTTATGGTTGTTGCTCCCGGTTCATGGAATAACCTTGATGTATGGGATGATATAAACAGAATGAGAACACTTAATACAACACAGAGCAGACGCAGGCAGCAGATGCATGTATGCCCACTGCAGCTTGATATTGTTGAAAGAATCATTAACAGATACAGCAATGAAGGTGACGTGGTTCTTGACCCGTTTGGAGGCTTAATGACAGTTCCAATGACGGCAGTAAAGATGAAAAGATATGGCTATGGAATAGAACTGAGCTGTGACTATTTCAGAGATGGTGTTGGATATCTTCAGGAAGCAGAAAATGAGATAGAAACACCTACACTGTTTGACTTTATGGAGGCTTAATATGATAAACGGGGAATTAATAGTTGATAATTTCGCTGGTGGGGGCGGAGCCTCCACCGGAATAGAAGAAGCTACCGGCTTTAGTGTGGATATAGCAATTAACCATGAACCTAAGGCTATTGCAATGCATAAAGCAAACCATCCGAATACAAAGCATTATTGTGAAGATGTATGGCAGGTAGACCCAGTGCAGGCATGTAATGGGCATCCTGTGGGGCTTGCCTGGTTCTCTCCGGACTGTAAACATTTCAGCAAGGCAAAAGGCGGTAAGCCAAAGGATAAGAATATAAGAGGTCTTGCATGGGTAGCGTGCCGGTGGGCTGGACTGGTAAGACCTAGAGTAATCATGTTGGAGAATGTAGAAGAATTCAAGACATGGGGACCACTGAACAGAGGGCATCATCCAATAAAAACAAAGCAGGGCAAGACATTTAATAAATTTGTAAACCAGCTGCAGGATTTAGGATATGAAGTGCAGTTCAGGGAGCTTGTGGCAGCAGATTACGGAGCGCCAACCATGAGAAAGAGATTCTTTATGGTTGCAAGATGTGACAAGAGACCTATTATATGGCCAGAGCCAACGCATGCGCCGGCAGACAGCGAAGCCGTGAAAAAGGGACTGCTAAAACCTTATGTTGGAGCATATACGCAGATAGATTTTAGCAGACCATGCCCCAGTATCTTTGATACATCTGAACAGATAAAAGAGAAATATGGAATAAAAGCGGTAAGACCATTAGCACCCAAGACAATGGAAAGAATCGCAAGAGGCTTAAAGAAATTTGTTTTGGATAATCCAGAACCTTTTATTGTTCAGTGTAATCATGGTGGAGACAGAAGACCGCTGGATACTAAAGAACCATTGCCAACAATTACAGGTAAACATGGATATGGAATTGTAGAGCCATACATGGTTCAGATTGGACAGACTGGTTTTACAAAAGACCGGAGCAAGAATATTCAGGAGCCGCTATCTACGATAGTAAGTAAAAACGAGCATTGTTTAATATGTCCTACACTTATCCAGTATCACTCAGAGACTATTCATGGAGAGGTAAGAGGTCAGACAATAGATAATCCAGTAATGACTATAGATGGTTCTAACAGATATGGACTAGTTTTATCGAACCTTATTCAGATGAATAACCATTGTGACGGAAGAGATATAAAGAAGCCTCTTCCAACGATAACAGCAGGCGATGGGCATTTTGGAGAAGTAAGGGCATTTCTGGTTAAGTATTATGGAGATGCAACAGGACAGGATATTAAACATCCTCTCGATACAATTACCACAAAGGACCGGTTTGGTCTTGTAACCATAGAAGGTACAGATTACCAGATTGCTGATATAGGACTAAGAATGTTAGAGCCTAGAGAACTGTATGGGTGCCAGGGATTTCCAAGCGACTACATAATCGACCATGATTACACAGGAAAGACATATCCAAGAGCGGAGCAGGTTAAAAGATGTGGCAATTCTGTTAGTCCAATGGTACCTAATGCACTGGTAAGAGCTAATCTTAAAGAATTATGCATAGCGCAGAGAATGCCTAACTGCAGTATAAACGAGGAAAAGACAGGGCAATTAAGATTTGCCTAAGTATTGTTCTTTGACAATTGAATAATGACGGTATTGTGCTATTATTATAGCATGAAGGAGGACATTATATGAAAAATAAGGATGACATTATCATATTGTGTGATGAACTTGAAAATTGTAAAAAGAAATCAATATGCGATTTTAATGAAATAGTATGTGCTAAAGGAGCATTAAGAAAATATATAAATGGAGATAAAGATAGAATCTTAAAACTTAAAGTACAGCTAGATTTACATAAAAATTTTAATGAAATTACATTCTCACGATTAGCTTTTTTTATTTCTATTTTTTCATTAACAATTTCAACATTGGTAAGTGTATTTAATATAAATGATTCAATGCACATAGAAGGTTTAAATGTACAAGGACAATTAACTATAAGTGCAATAGCTATATTGTTTTTTATAATAATGGTTATGGTTGAAGTTACATTGAAGTTTTATGGGGGGAATTATAGAAGAGAAAAATGGATGAAATATATAGAATCTGCGCTACAGGATATTGAAAAAGAATATTAAGCAATTGAAAGATGCCAGCCGTCATTATTTGATGGTTGGTATTTTTTATTCAAAAAGGGAATGAGAGGTGAAAGAGTGAGCAGAAGACGACATAAACACTTATGTGAATATACCTGTTGTGAGCAGTGTTCTAAGAGTGTGGCAGCAGACGGAACATATACATGTAACAATAAGACAGTTATAGAGAGCTACATGCCGGCGGAAGATTACTTCTGGTGTGATGGAGAGATATTTATCAGGAGGGAGTATGAACGATTTAATCAGCAGAGAACAGCTTATAAACAAGCTAAATAGTACAGGAACAAATATCACATTTGATATTCCTGTAGAAGAAATACTGGGAGAGAATGTTGACTTAGACGATTTTGCTACATTAATGCAAGATGCAATACAGGCATATAGAAAAATGGTTATAGGTACTATTGAGAAAATGTCTGTAGCATTTGATCAGGATGTTGTGAAGCAGTTAGAAGAGAATAGGCGGGCAGGATATAACCATGGATATGGAGTCGGCTACAATGAAGCTGTTTCCGATTTTGTAAATATGTTTAAATCAAGAACAACGATGGAAAATAATCTTGTTGAAGAGATTTCAGAACGATTAAAGGCAGGTGATGAATAACTTGAAAAATAACAATATAAAAGACCTTCTTAAGCAGTACAATGATCTGGTTAAGGAGAAACAGGAAATACAGGTCGCGATTGATAAGATACAAAGAGAACTTGATAAAATGGAAGCAGAAGGGTATACCGAAAAGGACAGCGTTACTGGTGGAGATGGAGGTAAGCAGCATTTTGTTGTAGAAGGCTTCCCTTATCCGGCATATTCACGGAAGAGAACACTTCTTTTAGTGCGACAGCGGCAGCAGATAGATGTTAAAGAGAAGATAGATACACAGATAAACCTCATAGAACAATGTATTAATCAAATTGACAATAGCAGAATGCGACGGCTTATAACATTAAGATACATAGAAGGATTATCATGGGTGCAGGTAGCAAGAAAGATGGGAAAACGCCACACAGCGGATGGCTGCAGAATGGCTGTAGAAAGATTTTTGGCAAAAATTTAAAGTTTGTTCGCTCTGTTCGTTTTGTCTGTGTTAATATCTAAACTGGACTTGATGGACAGCATGATTTCTCCATTATTAAATATTAATACCCCCGGTAAGACACTGGCTTAAGGCTGGTGTCTTTTTTGTTGATTTTTGACATATTTAGTTATATTATAAATAAAAAAGACAAGGGGGATTATATATGTCTAGGAAAGTGGAGTTTTATACAATAACAATATATCAAAATGAAGTAAAGACTGATTATTCAATTATGAATTTATTTAGGAACATAAAAATAAATTTATTAGAATCAGAGCATAATACTGATAGAACAAGGAAATTTGATGGTAGAAAAATAAGGTTATTTTCATATTATGAATCACTAAATTACAATCAGATAGTATTACCTTTTGGACGAGATAAAGGAACTAATAAACCATATGGTGTAGATAAAAAAGATAGGTTAGAAGAAATACCGAGAGATTTATACGATGTTAATTCATTAGGATATGATAGTGAATATAATATTATGTTATATACAACTAATCAAAGTGGTCCAACAATAAAAAATGTGGAACAATATTTAAATTCTTGTATAAGTAGTAATATAGGTGTTAATTTGAGAATTGAACCAATAGAATATAACACAGGAATAGAAAAAGTTAGAAATGCAGAATTGGTAAAGTCAATTACTTTTAGCTTAGATTTAGGACAATCATTAAATGCATATTACAATCGTCAAATAGATGATAGTGGCAGAGCACCATTGTTAGAGGCTTTTAGAAATTTTACTGAAACCGCTCAAAGTGAAGGAGATAGTAGACTATTATCTTTAAAAATGTCATTAGGGCATACAAGAAGAGATGCAACGCTTAATAAGGATAGCATTTTGTATTTGTTAGAACAGATAAATATTGATTCAGGATTTGTTAAAGAGATAAGAGTCGATTATAAAAATGGTACAAACGAAAAACTAGATTTTGCTACTTTAAAAGATACAAAATTATTATTATCACATAATTGTACATGTGCTGGTAGTCAGGTTTCGCCACAAGAATTATTGAATAATTTTGATAGTGCAATAGAGAATAGAGTTAGAGAAATAACAAGCCATATGAGAGTGTTTGATCAAGATAAAGAACAGTATACAGGTGGTGATATTCCTATAATTGTTAACGTATAGTATTATACGAGGTGAGATTTAATATGAGAAAAAACTCAGAAGATATTAAAGAATTTTTAAATAATATAAAGCTGGAAATATCTATAGTGATTGTGTATATTGTGATATGTTTTATTAAAAATAAATATCATTTATTAGAGATGGTTAATTTACAATCTTATTTTACACAGGATAGATTAAATGGTGTGGCAACATTTTTTGCTATAACTATAGCAACATATATAGCAGTAGTAACAATATTAGCTACTACAGAAATTGGTATTAGTAAAAAAATGCTAGAAAAACGATTAGATAAGCCATTAATAAATGTAATAATGTTTGGTGTTATTGAAAATTTTATTGCTGTTGCATTGTCTATATTTATGCCCAGTAGTGAAATTGTATATGAATTAATAGCATTATTTATTATTTTATCATTATGTTCGCTTGTTAAGTTTATAATATTGCTCATAATTATCTTTAAAGTAAATATGAATGCAATGGCAAAATCAATAGATGATAAGGAGAAATATGAAAATGATTTAATAGGGGAATTAAAAAAAATCTCCATGTATTGTAAAAAAAATAATGATAATAAATAGTTTATCTTAATAAAAAAGGTACCTATTTGTAGGTGCCTTTTATTTATGCTAGAAAGGAGCTGATTGTATGGCATTAACACCAAAACAACAGAGATTTTGTGATGAATACCTTATAGACCTTAATGCCACGCAAGCGGCTATTAGGGCAGGATATTCACCAAAGACAGCAGAACAGACTGCATCAAGATTGTTAAGAAATGTTAAGGTGCAGGAATATATAGCAAAGAGACAAAAAGAGCTATCAAGGAGTACAGAGATAACCCAGGAGAGAGTTATCAAGGAACTTGCCTTGATAGCTTTTTCTAATAATGCTGATTATGCACATGTGGTTGAAAAGAAGATGAAAGCAGAAGTAGGTGGAGCACTTGTGGATGTGTTGGATGAAGATGGTAAACCTGTTATGTATAGAACAGTAGAGCCGGTACTTACGGAAGAACTTACAGAGGAACAGAAGAGGGCACTTGCTGTTATCAAGAAAGGCAGAGAGGGGTTAGAGGTTAAGTCCTGCGACAAGGTTAAGGCCTTAGAGCTTCTTGGCAAGCATTTAGGCATCTTTACAGACAAGATAGAAGCCAATGTAAACGATACAACCAGGAGCGAGCTTTCAGAGCTTCTTGCTCAGCGTAAGGCAAGGGGTGAGCCTGATGCTTCTAAGTGATAAGTATTGGGATTACATAGATACACCGGCAAGAGCAGAATTCCTTGAAGGTTCTACTGCATCAGGTAAGACAACAACGGTTGCTGTGAAGTTTATCATGAATGTAGCAGAATCAGATATGAAGCTGCATGTTATAGCCGGTAATACAACAGGTGTTATTGAGAAGAATATCATCAATGCAGATATGGGATTACTACAGATATTCCCCAATTTGGAATATTGCGGTAATGGTGATAAAGAGAATAAACTTCCGCATATTAAGTTCAAAACTGGCAGAAGTACTAAGATAATATATGTTCTGGGTTACGATAATGCCAGTAAATGGAAAAATGCACTTGGAAGCCAGTTTGGATGTGTGTGGGTAGATGAGTGCAATACAGCTAACATAGACTTCATACGAGAGATATTCGGACGTTCTGAATACTTTGTAGGTACACTTAATCCGGATGCGCCTACGCTGCCAATATATTCAGAGTACATCAATCACGCAAGACCGATTGATAAGTACAAGGCAGATGTGCCGGAAGAGATATGGAAGGACCTTAACGGTTGTGAGCCTATTAAAGACTGGGTGTATTGGTTTTTCAGGATGGAAGATAATATATCTATGACACCTGAAAAGATAGAACAGAAGAAATTAAGTTATCCGCCTGGTACTAAGATATATAAGAACAAGATATCAGGATTAAGAGGCAAGGCTACAGGTCTTGTCTTTTCTAATTTCTGCAAGAGACATGTTATTACGAAGGAACAGGCTAAGGCATTTATTAAACGAGAATATGACGACAAGCAGACAGAATGGTTTGTAATATATACAAGCGGTCTTGATACGGCATATTCAACTAAGAGTCCTGATACTATTGCAATGTCCTATATGGGAATAACAAACAAAGGGAAGCTAATTATACTGGCAGAAAGGGTATATAACAATGCGGCTCTTGATATCCCCATAGCACCGTCTGATACAGTAAGAAATTACATAGACTTCCTGGAACGCAACAGAAAAGAATGGGGCGGCATGGCAAAGAACACATTTGTTGATAACGCGGATCAGGCGACAATAACAGAATTTGCCAAGTACAAGAGAGAACACATTGACTGCCAGTATATATTTAACAATGCGTATAAGAAAGTAACCATAATCGATAGAATTAACTTACAGCTTGGCTGGATGTCCTTTAACGACGAAAAGGGCAAAGAGCCAAGCTATTATGTTGTAGATACATGCACGAACTACACAGGGGAACTGCAGGTATACAGTTGGCTGGAAGATAAAGACTGTGAGCCGGAAGATGGAAATGATCATATGGTTAACAGTACGCAATATGGCTGGATACCATACAGGGACAAAGTTGGAGTAGAGAACAGATAGGAGAGTGAGAGAGGTGAGCATATTTAATACTATGGCTGATAAGATAAGAGATGGAATAAGGACATGGTTGCGTGTGCAGCCGGCACAGAGAGGAATAATTAATATACAGGAAATCTTCGACTTTGAAGGTAATGCCATTAAGAATCAGATATGGTACAGAGGTGTAAGTGAGGAACTGTCACAGCTGTATGATCAGATTGATGGAGATAAGACAAGATTCTGGGCTGCAAAATGCTCTCCTGGATTAGCAATAAGAAAGATACATGTAGGATTACCGGCAATGCTGGTTGATATGCTTGCGAGTATTGTTGTTGCTGATATGAACGAAGTAGATGTTGGCAGCAGGCAGTCAGACTGGGATAAGATAGCAGAAGAAAACGATTTTGCAGAACTTGTAAAGCAGGCAATAACAGACACTCTTATTGTTGGAGATGGCGCATTTAAACTATCCATAGATACAAACCTAAGCCAGTATCCAATAATAGAGTTTTATCCCGGCGACAAGGTAGAGATAATAAGAGAACGCGGCAGAGTGAAAGAGGTTGTGTTTAAGACAGTATATACAGTTAAGAATCAAGAATACATTCTGCTTGAGACGTATGGAAAAGGTTATATTACATATATGCTCACAAGAGATAACAAAGAATGTGATATCAGCACTGTGCCGGAGCTTGCAGGTTTAAGACCTGTAACATGGGAAGATAAAAGCCTTATGATGGCAATACCTCTTATGTTCTATAAATCAGCAAAGTTCAAGGGTAGAGGCAAAAGCATATATGACAGCAAGATAGATGGATTTGACGCACTGGACGAAGCATGGAGTCAGTGGATGGATGCTTTAAGACATAACCGAACAAAGGAATATATACCAGAAAATTTACTTCCTCGAAATCCTTATGATGGAAAGGTTATGCTGCCAAATTCATTTGACAACGCTTATATACAGTATTCGTCTCCTATGGCAGAAGGTGCAAATTATAAGATTGAAAGAGAACAGAGTGAAATACCACATGAAGGGTATCTTGCTACATATATCACGGCACTTGATCTTTGCTTGCAGGGAATCATGAGCCCTTCTACATTGGGAATAGATGTAAAGAAGCTTGATAATGCAGAAGCACAGAGGGAGAAGGAAAAAGCAACGCTGTACAGTAGGAATAATATTGTAAATCAGCTCCAGAAGGTTCTTCCGAAGCTTGTAAAAATGACATTGCAGGCGACAGATACTCTTAATAATTCAACAACACAGGACATTGATGTTGATGTGACATTTGGTGAATATGCGAACCCTAGCTTTGAAAGTCAGGTTGAGACAGTAAGCAAAGCCAAGCAGGGCGGTATCATGAGTGTTGAAGCATCCGTTGATGAGTTGTATGGTGACACTAAAGATGATGAATGGAAACAGGAAGAGGTTGCAAGGCTTAAGGCCGAACAGGGAATATCCGATATGGGAGAGCCAGCCCTTAATATGCAGGCAGATGGCTTTACAGTTTGATGGCTATGATAACGATTTTATGGTTTTTGATAACGATTTTATGATTTTTGAAACGATTTTAAGGGGTTTGAAACGATTTTACAGTTTTTGATAACAAGTGAGGTAGCTTATGGCACTTAATACAGAATATGACATAGAGAAAGCCTTTAGAGCCATAGAAGATGAGCTGATTGCTTCTATGATGCGCAATCTTGCGAGCCACAGAGCAGAAGAGACAGATATGGGGTTTAACTGGTCACAGTGGCAGGTAGAACAGCTTAAGTCTCTTGAGAAATATAAAGTACAGAATAAGAAAAAGTTTTCGTCAAAGTTCAGTGATATTAATGATTCTATAGATGCAATGATATTTGCAGCCAGACGGGAAGGCGGAACAGAACAGGAGCAGAAAATATTGAGAGCATTAAAGAAAGGGTTGAAAGCATCTAAGGTGTCGCAAGGCGCTGAGGGTGCTTTTTTCAGATTCAATACAAGAAAACTTAATGCCTTGATTAAAGCCACGAAATCAGATTTTAACAGGGCAGAAAAAGCAATGCTTAGAATGTCTGAGGATAAATACCGGCAGATAATATTCAATGCTCAGGTGTATGCGAATACGGGTGCAGGAACATATGAGAAGGCAGTTGATATGGCTACAAAGGATTTTCTTAAAGCTGGTATTAATTGTATTGAATATGCGAATGGCAGCAGGCACACAGTAAAAGATTATGCTAAGATGGCTATTCAGACAGCTAATAAGCGTGCATATCTAACCGGAGAGGGTGAAATGAGACAGTCGTGGGGAATTAGCACTGTTATTATGAATAAGCGTGCTAATGCCTGTCCTAAGTGCCTTCCATTTGTTGGGAAGGTGCTTATAGATGATGTATGGAGTGGAGGTAAGGCATCTGATGGTCCTTATCCGCTTATGTCATCTGCTATGGCAGCAGGGCTTTATCATCCAAACTGTAAAGATATACATACAACATACTTCCCAGAGCTTGACGAAGAGCCGGATAGCAAGTTTACCAAGAAAGAACTGGAAAAGGTCAAAGAAGATTACAGACAGGACCAGAAACAGCAATATGCTGGCAGAATGGTTGAACAGTTTGACAGGTTGGCTAAGTACTCATTAGATAAGGACAACTGTAAGATGTATGCGGCTAGAAAGGAACAGTGGGAAAATGAAGTATTAAAACAGAAAAATAGAGGCAAAAAGGTTATAATAACGGAGCAGGCAATAGATAAAGTAAATGAAATTAATCCTAAGGGCTTTACTTCTGATAATAATAAATTTATAAAAGAGGTACATAAGGACTTACTTAAAGTTGCGAGAGATGAAAATAACAGTAATGAAGTTGCATGTGTAGTAGATTTAATAACAAATAAAAAAACTAAATTTATAAAAGGTGGAAGGCATGAGGTAGATGTATATTCTGATTCAGATATGTTTCATTTATTGCATTCGGCAAAAGATAAGTCTTTGGTATTATGTCACAACCATCCTGGATTAACAGATTTTTCAGCAAATGATATTGGAGTATTTATGAGACACGACACAATAAAAACTATGACCATTGTGACAAATCAAGGAGATGTACGATATATTTCAAAAGGCGAACATTTTGATTATAATGGAGCAGTTGAATTGATGAGAGAGTGTCAGGAAAAATATAGTGATAATATTAATAAGTGTATTGATTTGTTTTTAAAAAAATGCTATTCTGTTGGCATACAGAGAGGGTAATATTGAGGCAGGAGGTGTTTCAATGGATGGTATATTAGATGGAAAACCGGGAATGACAATTGATGAATTGATTGCATTATTGGAAAAAGGACCAATAAAGGCAGAAAGCAATAATGAAGATAAAGCAGAAATAAAAGAAAACAAGTAACAGCCACCAGTCGAAAGATTGGTGGTATTTTTATACCCAATTTTAAGAAAGAGAGGACTAAAAAATGAAAGATTATATTGGAGTAAAAGTGGTTACAGCAGAGCCAATGAGTAGGGGCGAATACAATGAATACAGAGGATGGAAGATACCAAGTGACGAGAATCCAGAAGATGAAGGCTATCATATAAGATATCCTGATGGATATGAAAGTTGGTGTCCTAAGAAACAATTTAATGAAGCGTATAGAAAATGTGACAATATGACATTTGGAATTGCTATTGAGGCCATGAAAAAAGGTAATAAGGTAGCAAGAAGAGGTTGGAACGGAAAAGGAATGTTTGTTGTATATCAGAAAGCATATCCGAATGGAATCCCCTGCAATAAGCAAACAGCGGAAGCATGGGGGTTAAACGAAGGCGATTTGTTTATATGTAACCCATATTTTCAGATAAAAAATGTGGATGGTTCACATTCAATGTGGGTTCCAAGTATTAACGATTGTCTCGCTGAAGATTGGATTATAGTAGAATAGTCCAAAGTTGCACCAGTGCAACACAATTTAATATTAGTTATTAAGCACACATGGCAAATAAGCTGTGTGTGCCTATTTTTTTTATGCCCAAAACTTAATGGCACTAAACTTTAGGAAAAATGCCGACGGGCGGTAAACGGAAAGGAGACAGGTATGAGAAAAATATTACCTATCAATCTACAGCTCTTCGCAGATGGCGGAGATGGTAACGGCGACCAGAACGCTGGAGGAAACAATGCACAGGCAGGACAGCAGGGTAATCAGAATAATCAGCAGACAGCTGGTGTTGATTATGACAAGATACAGGCAATGCTGGATAATGCAACTGCCAAGAAAGAGAATGCTGTGCTTAAAAGCTATTTCCAGCAGCAGGGATTATCAGAAGATGAGATAAGTCAGGCTATTGCAACATTTAAGCAGAATAAGCAGCAGCAGACAGAACAGCAGCAGAACGCTAATGCTAATCTTCAGAATGAAGTGGCAGCAGCACAGAAGGTTGCTGAACAGGCTCAGATTGAACTTGCAGCTACAAAGGTAGCAATGACGCTTGGTATAGAAGCTAAGACACTTCCCTATGTGCTTAAGATGGCTGATTTCAGCAAGGTAAAGGGTGTGGATGGAAAGGTGTCTGAAGATAATATCAAAGCTTCACTTGAGCAGGTACTTAAAGATGTACCAGCACTTAAGCCAAGTATGGAGAACAATGCTGGCTTCCAGATTGGTGCTCCTGGTAACAATGGAAATGGCAATCCGGGTAATGATGATGCGATAAGAAAGTTATTCGGATTAAAGCCAAAGCAGTAAAGAAAGGAATAGGATTATATGAATAATATCGAATTATCTACAATATACCTTCCAATACTTGATGAGGTGTATAAGGAAGGAGCGAAGACCTCAGTATTAGATGGTGATGAAACAACAGTAAGAAAAGGCAACAACGGTGAAATTAAGATTGCGAAGCTTGATATGGATGCACTTGGTGATTTTGACAGAAAGTCAGGTTACACAAAGGGTTCAACTTCACTTACATGGGAAACGGTTAAGTATGATAAGGAACGTTCACAGGATTTAAGGATTGACCGTCTTGATAATGGTGAAACACTTGCACAGCCATTTGCCAAGTTATCAAGTGAATTCTTAAAAACAAAGGTTATTCCGGAAACAGATGCCGCACGTATTGCTAAAATCTGTGGAACTAAGGATATAACAGTAAAGGAAGAGAATATTGAAACAGGAGCTGAATTAATAATAGCGTTAAGAGCTTGTGCTAATAAGATGGATGAAGATGAAGTTCCTATGGAATCGCGTATTTTATTCATCACACCTACATTAATTTCTCTTGCGGACGATATGGATACAACTAAATCAAGAGAAGTACTTAAGAGATTTTCTCAGATCATACCAGTTCCACAGTCACGTATGTACACATCAATAACCCTTCATGATGGTAAGAATTCATATGGATATGAAAAGACTAAGGCAGCTTATACATTATCAAAGGATACATCACCACAGCCGGGTAAGACTTATTACACAAAAGAAAGTGAGGGCAATTATAAGGCTGTTAGTAGTCCAAGTGGAACACAGGTTGAAAATTACGAGATGACAACTAAGCCGGCTAAGAATGTTAACTTCTTATGTGTAGAGAAGTCTGCAGCTGTAACAGCTATGGATCAGTATATTAAGTACTTTAGTCCAGATCAGGACCAGGATGGCGATAGTCATGTATTCAAGTATCGTAATAATAATCTTTATGGCCATGTATATGAGAATAAGACCGCTGGGATATATGTATCACATAAGGATAATTAAGGAGGAATCATTATGGCAGATACAGTAATTGGATTGACCTTTGAACCAAAGGTTATTAGGTCAAAGAAAACAGGTAAGGCAAAGGAAGACAAGCCGAAGGAAGAGAAAGTAACAGCAGATGAATTAAAGGAAGATAGGGCAGAATAGGCGGTGGTCTTATGGTATATGCAAGTAAAGAGCAGTACCTTAGTGAACATAGACTTATCCCAGATGAGCAGATAGAACGAAGATTAAAACAGGCGAGCCAGCATATCGACTCGCTTACTTTTAATCGTATAGTCGCGAGAGGTTTTGAAGGTCTGACAGAGTTCCAGCAGGCAATAATCATAGATGTATGTTGTGAGATGGCTGATTTTGAATATGAGAATGAGGACATGATTAATTGTGTCTTACAGAACTATTCTTTAAATGGAGTATCTATGCAGTTTGGCAGCAGTTGGAATGTTCTTGTACAGAATGGAATTGCTGTAAAACGCGATACATACCAGATACTTTGTCAGACAGGTTTGTGTTGTTTGAGTCTGGGGGTGTGAGTATGAAGTACCCATGTTTAATACTAAAGAGCATGTGTAAGACAGAAATACACCTTGAGATAGAACAAGAAGGCAGGAATGTCTATGGAGAACCTCTTGAACCCATTATTTGGGATGGCTTATGTAACTATCAGGACAGCGGTAAGACAGTATTAACAGCAGAAAAGGTTCTTATACAACTTGAAGGATGTGCTTTGATACCAGGAGATATTGCACCAGAGCTTCCGGTAATTACCGAAGGTGATATAACGGTGTTCGGTGTAACAAGGCATATATACAAGGGTACGAAGTGCCGTAATCCGGATGGTACGGTTAATTATGTAAGATTGGATGTGATGTAATGGCTAGGAATGTGAAATCTACAGTGAAGCTTAATATGCCTATGGTAAGGAAGCTTACGGCAGCAGCAAAAGTGTCAGTTGCACAGACAGCAGAAGCAATACATACAGATGTCGTTCAGAGCCAGGTTATACCGAGGGATACAGGTGCATTACAGAATGAAAGCACATTTGTTGACTTATCTGATATAGATCAGGGAAAAGCATATCTTGTGTCTAGCACACCATACGCCAGACGGCTGTATTACCATCCGGAATACAACTTTCATCAGACGCCGTGGACAGATGAAAGCGGCAAACATGAAGGAAATGCAAATGCTAAAGGCAGATGGCTTGATGACTATATGAAAGGTGGTAAAAAGCAGGATTTTGCACCTAAAGCATTTGGAAAGTTTTATAAAAAGAATGCGGGGTTATGATGTTAGGAATAGGTGATGTAAGAGACCTTATAGCAGGTCTTGGAATAGCGGCTGATGACCATGTATATTGTGGAAAGCTTGATGATAAGAAAGATAAGAGCATAGGTGTATACCATCTTAACAGGGGAGATAATGTTCAGATGGCTGTTGGGGGTATACAGAACAGCTCTTACGCTGTCAAATCCATAAGTATACTGATTCATTGGAATAAAAGTGTCAGGGAGACTGAAAAAGTCTCACAGGAGCTTTACGACAAGCTCAGAGATATGAAACATGTAAACATTAATGACACAAATATTCTGTTTACAGAAATGTTAGTATCAGCACCGATTGAAGCTGATACAGACGATAAAGGAATATTTGAAATGGTCATAGAACTTAAATTTTGTTATGAAAGGTAGGTAGAAGTATGTCACAGAATACAAAGATAGCTGGGTATAACGCGGAAGCTACACCATTAACAGGGGTTAATCCGGTACATAAAATTCAGTTTGGAGTATGTATAACTGGAAGAAAGGATTCGGACACGCCAGAAACAGTAGAAACTAAGATCGTAAAAGATGCAGAGAGCTTAAGTATATCTGTAGATGGAACCATTGAGGAATGGAATCCAATGGATCAGGCTGGCTGGGTAAGAAGGCTCATGACAGCTAAGTCACTTGGTATGTCTTTCGGCGGTAAGCGTAACTATGGAGATGAAGGAAATGATTATGTAGCAAGTCGATTTATGAAGACAGGTCAGGATTGCAATACATGGGTGTCTATTATATTCCCTAATCTTGATCAGCTTCTTGTACCTGCAGTAATCGATGTAAAATCTCTTGGTGGAGATTCTACAAGCATTGATGCACTTGAATGGGAAGCACAGTCTGATGGTAAGCCGACATATATAGCATATGTAGCAGCTTAAAGAAAGAGAGGATATGAAAAATGGCAAAGACAGATTTTAGGGTAATAGATATCTCCATGAAGATTACGAATCAGTTACCTATGATTCGTATTACAGAAGATATAACTGTTACTGTTAATAACAGAAAGAGTACAATTCTCAACATACAGGCTATGGCACAGGAAGCAGAAAACAAGGAAAACAAGGATGATATGGCATTTATGATTAAAGGCCTTGAAATGCTTGTAGGAAAAGATGCTTCAGATAAGATTGAGGCATTAGATCTTCCTATTCCTGAATATAAGGAAATGTATAATACAATCATGCAGGTTGCTATGGGAACGTACGGCGAGGAGCAGACACCCTCAGCATAATGAGGTATATTATGATATATGGGATGATTGGGAGCTGATAGAAGCCAGCTTCCTGTCCCAGTACGGTATACGGTTGCGTACCGAAGACGATATGTCATGGTCGGAATTTTGTTCTTTATTGTCAGGAATAATGCCTGAAACACCACTCGGAAGAATTGTGGGAATCAGAGCAGAAAAAGATCCTAAGGTTATAAAGGAGTTTACTAAGGAGCAGAAGAAAATCCGCAATGACTGGATATTAAGAAGAAATAGAAAATTAATGGAAGATCCTGCAAATTACAATAAGTATTGGAGTGACTTCCAAAATTGGGCTAAGACCGCTTTCTCTAAGTAGAAAGTGGTCTTTTTAAATGCCGGAAAGGAGGGAGTATGTCGGATGTAGTAGGACAGATAGCTCTGGAACTTGGCATAGACAGTTCACAGATAGTTAATCAACTCACAGGAGCTTCCAATAAGGCAGCAAAGCAGGCAACATCCATCTTTTCTGGTATGGGAAAGAAAATAGCTGCTGGATTAAGTATAGCAGCTTTTACTAAGTTTACGAAAGACTGCTTAGAAGTTGGTTCTAATATTACAGAAGTACAGAATGTTGTGGATACGGCATTTAAAGGTTTGTCCGGATCAGCTGATGAGTGGGCTTCTAATGCCATGACTAACTTCGGTCTATCTGAATTATCTGCCAAGAAGTACATGGGTGTATTTGGTCAGATGAATGATGCTATGGGTATTACCGGAAAGACTGCACTTGATATGGCTGAAAATGTTACCGGATTAACAGGTGATGTTGCTTCATTTTACAATCTTGGTACAAATGAAGCATATACAAAGCTGAAATCTATTTGGACCGGTGAGACCGAGACACTTAAGGACTTAGGTGTTGTCATGACTCAGACGAATTTAGACCAGTATGCACTTAATAATGGTTTTGGTAAGACTACGGCTAAGATGACAGAGCAGGAAAAAGTAATGCTCCGTTATCAGTATGTTACAAGCGCACTATCCAATGCCACAGGAGACTTTGTTAAGACACAGGATTCCTGGGCGAATCAGACAAGAATATTATCACTCAGATTCGAACAGTTAAAGGCTTCTCTTGGAAAGGGCTTTATAGCATTATTTACACCTATATTACGAGGCTTAAATACTGTGCTTGCAGGCTTGCAGAAGGTTGCAGATGGATTTGCAACATTTACACAGATGCTTACTGGTGCGGATATCTCTTCTTCGGCTTCTGCTATAACAGGACTTGGAGATATAGCGTCAGACACAGCGGATAATGTAAGTGGAATAGGAGATGCAGCATCTTCTACAGCAAAGCAGATAGAGAAATCGCTGGCCGGATTTGACCAGATAGAAAAACTTTCAGAGCCGACGGACAGCAGTAGTTCTAGTGGAGGTGGCACATCTTCAGGTGGAATAAGTGTTGCACCTAGCACACAGGCAGATACCACAAATGCAGCATCTGCAATTGGCGATTTTGCAAATACGGCAAAGAAGGAATTAGATAAACTACGTAAATGGAGTGTATCAACATTTTCTCCATCTATGTCAAAAATATGGGATGGACTTACAAAGAATACAGATACAGCCAAGAAAAATTTAACAAATGCGTTTAATGATATAAAAGCATTAGGACCGCCGTTGTTAAATTATTTTAACGGTCCATTTACAAATTATCTTGTAACATGGGTCGACACTAATGGCAGTATATTAAATGGATTATTTGATAGCTTTAATACAGTCTTTTCGGATGTATGGAATAAAGCAGCATATCCTATACTTGCAAATTTTGTTTCTGTTGGATTACCAATGCTGACGGATTTTGCATCCCAGACGTTATCTTTAAATGGAACAATATTTGATACATTTAAAGCATCTTGGAATTCTTTATGGAGCGAAGTTGTAAGTCCAGCCATTGAATCTATATCAAATGTATGGATTGGCTTGGTTAATACAATGGCAGGGGCATGGAACGAATGGGGAGAGCCGATATTTACTGGAATAAAAACGGCTGTTAAGACTACCGGAGATGTATTCTTAGACATTTGGAATAATATGCTTCAGCCAGTCTGGGAGAATGCTTTAGATGTAATTGATAGAGTATGGAGTGAACATTTACAGCCATTACTTGCTAATTTCCTTGACTTTGTCGGCGAAGTGGTTACATGTGCTACGACAATATATAACAACTTTATTGCGCCTGTAGTGGGATTCTTATCTGAATTATTAGGACCAATATTTATAGCTATATTTGATTCTATAGGAAATAAGGTTGGAGTTGTCGTTGGAACCATAGCTGATTTAATGAACGATACAATTACTGTATTTAAAGGAGTTATACAGTTCATTAAGAGTGTTTTTTCTGGCGATTGGGAAGGTGCTTGGAATGGTATAGTTACGGCTTTTGATGGCATATTTAGCGGAATTGCTGATATTGCAAAAGGTCCTATTAATATGGTGATTGGCTTAATTAATGGATTACTTTCAGGGATGCAGAGAGGAATTAATGCTGTTGTAAAAGGTGTAAATAAATTAAGCTTTAAAGTACCAAACTGGGTACCGGGTATAGGTGGCGAAGATTTTGGATTCCATTTACCGGAAGCCGACTTCTCCAAGATTCCATACCTTGCACAAGGTGGATATGTTAAGCCTAATACCCCACAGCTTGCCATGATTGGCGATAACAGGCATCAGGGCGAAGTTGTAGCACCAGAAGGTAAGCTTCTTGATATGGCACAGAAGGCAGCAGCTATGGCATCTAGTGCGGAGTTATTGGCAGAGGCTATAAGTATTCTTAAGCAGATACTTAAGATACTTGAAACACTGGACCTTGATATACAGCTTGATGGAAAGAGTCTTAAGAAATATGTGGTTGATAAGATTAACGAGCATACAAAGCAAACAGGAAAATGTGAGATTATAACTTAACAAGGATGTGATGAATTGATACTGAGATGTGACGGACAGGAGCTTCCGGCTCCTGTGTCCATCAAGGTGGATGATGAGATTATATGGTCTTCTTCTACAGGACGAGCACTTGACGGAACAATGTTGGGTGATGTTGTCACTGAAAAGAAGACCTTATCTATTAATTGGGGAATATTGAAGGAAGATGAGATGGCACTTATTAAGAACAAACTCATCGCCGGATTCTTTCCAATAACATTCCATGACGATGGACAGGATATAACAATAACAAGCTATAGAGGTACATTGAGTAAAGAGGTGCTGGGTGATATAGGGGACGGTAACTATTACTACAGAAGTGCCAGTGTATCTATAATACAGCAGTAAGGAGCAGAACATGAAAAAAACAATGACTATTAAACAGATTGATAATAGTGCAGCAATGCTTAAGAATTTACAGGGCTTAAGAAAGCATTGGCCTGTAAAAGTAAATTATGCAATTGCAAAGAATCTTAAGACATTGTTAGGAGAAGTAGATATTTTTGTTACACAGAGAACTGAAGTAATACAGAACAATGTGCTTAAAGATGAAAATGGGAATGCTGTCATGGATGGAGATTCTTACCAGTTCCCAGAAGGTAAAGAGCAGGAAGTTGTAAAAGAGATTGATGAGATGTACAACATGGAAACGGATGTTGATGTACATATGATTAAGATGGAAGACATATCTGTATGTGATTCTGACAGCAGATACGATGGAACTACATTAGAGGATATTGCAGCCATTGAATTTATGATCGAGGATTAAGCCTATGTATAATAATGTATCAGAGCAATTTGCGACAACGATCAGATCACCATCGCGAACATTTAACTTACGATTAAAGATAAATGGTAAGTGGATTGACGCTGGCTTTAAAAAGATGAGCTATGAGACCGCTTCCACATCTGATGAGGGTATACAGATAGGTTCGGCTGTTGCAGCTAAGATAGAACTGACAGTAAAAAGAATAAATGAGTTGTTTGAAAACACAGAGATTCCTATAGAGATAGGATTGAAACTGCCAAGCGGAAAGTATGAGTATATTCCACTTGGCTTTTTTACTGCAGAACATCCAACGCTTGACCAGGCAACCACAACATTTACGGCTTACGACAGAATGATGAAGACCACAGGTGTATATGTATCTGAATTGACATATCCTGCAAGTGCAGAATCTGTTTTAAAAGAGATAAGTAATGGATGTGGCGTTCCCTGTAATGTATCTGGCTTGAATGGAATAACTATTGATACTGCACCGGTAGGATATACCTATCGTGAGGTTATTGGATATATCGCTTCTTTAGCTGGAGGTTTTGCCTGCGTAGACAGAACCGGCACAATTGTTATTAAGTGGTATGAGGATAATGGCTATACGATAAATGAATCCCGGATAATGACATTTGAAAAGAATGAGAGTGATTACCATTTAGATTATTTCACATGTAATGTTGACAGTAATACTTCTTTTACAGCAGGAAGTGGAACTCTGGGAATAACATTTGATAATCCACTTATGACAGAAGAAAAGCTTAATTCTGTATATAAGAAAGTAAGAGGATTTGCGTATAGAGGTGCAAGCTTAAAGACGCTTGGAGACATACGACTGGATCCATGGGATATTGTAACTGTTGAAGAATCAGGGGAGACTTATAAGGTTCCGGTTATGAATATAACTCAGGAATATGATGGCGGTCTTGCTATGACTATTACAGCTTATGGCAAAACAGAAACTGAAACAGAGACAGATTATAAAGGACCATCTACTAAGCTTGCAGAACGAACATATGCGGAAATGATGCTTACTAAGGAACTGGTTTCTAAAAAGGTAGATGCAGAATGGGTTAAGGCTAATACGGTAACTGCAGAGACTATTGTGTCTGTAAACAATGAGCTGCAGAATATTAAGAATAATTACCTTAAATCTAATGAGGCAGACATAAAGTTTGCAACAATAGAAGAAGAAAAGGTAATAAAATCTGACATAGAGCAGCTTAATGTTAAATATGAGAAAGTAGGCATATTAGATGGTGATGTTGCTGGTATTAAAACATTAATGTTTGGCTCTTCCACTGGCAAAAGCATTACTACAGATTTTGCCAACAGTGTTGTGAGCATGATAGGTACAGCACAGATTAAGGATTCTATGATAGATTCATTAGATGCAAAGAAAATAAAGGCTCTGGACATTGATACCACAGATGTAAAAGTGCATAGCAAAGATGGTAAGTCACAGTGGACCGACAACACCATCCAGATTAGTGACAGCAGCAGACTTCGCGTGCAGATTGGAAAAGATGCATCGGGCGACTACAACATGTATGTGTGGGATAAGAAAGGCAACCTGATGTTTGACGCGCTAGGTCTTACAGCAAAAGGCATACAAAGAGAGATTATCCGAAATGATATGGTATCTCAGGACGCAAATATATCAGCCGGGAAGCTGGATATAGCAAGTCTTTTTAATGTTATTAACAATGATGGCACACATACGCTTAAGAGCAACAAGATATATCTAGATGATGCCTCCCAGACACTTAATGTTCTTCTGCAGGATATAAAAACCGGTTCTGGAAAGGATTATTCCGAATGGGGCAGTTTATTAAAGCAGTCCGACGATTTTATAACGCAAAAGTTATGGTGGACTGAGAACATAGACGGAACTAGTGTTAAAGAGAAGTTTTCCAATGTAAACCAGACGCTGCAGGAATATAGTGTAAGTTTATCTAATATGGCCAAGTATGACGATGAAATATACCTGATATCTTATGTGCCAACGAAGGATAATTATCCGGCTTGGGATTGGTGTGTTCCTGTTTATCCATCAGATACCCAGTTTCCAAGGGAAGAAACATGGCAGTACAACGATACTGAGTGGGATAAGTATATTGGAAAGGTTGCTTACTGGGAGAACGAAGGCGGAGCATGGAGGTTCATCCGCAATGAGGATGGAAGCCATGGCTGGAAAGAGATCCCAAATTCGGAAACAGCTTATATGCTGAAGCAAAATTCTGCATTAAGAATCAATCTTGATAGCATAAGTAGCAGTTTGTCATTAACTCAGCAGGATTTAAAGGGCAATTATAGTACAACAACGCAGATGAATAACGCTATAACACAAGCAATAACTAAGGAAAGTAATAGTATTAAGCTAGAAGTATCTGGCACCTATGCAACTAAAAATGATATTAATAATCTACAAATTGGTGGAGTCAATAGATTCATAAAAAGCACTGTAACTCCTAATAAGTATATAACAGCCACTGGCATAATAACAGATGGCGGTAACTATTGGGATTTGACGGACTACATAGATGTGTCTAAGTGGAAAAACTATGTAGCGAGTGGATGGACCAATCTGGGTAATGCACCGGCTACTTGTTTTTATGACAGCAATAAAAAGTTTATCAGCGGAGTAGCAGATAAATCTACTGGAGTAAGAGGTTCTCTGCCAGTTCCTTCTAATGCTGCATATATGCGTTTTAGCTTTGCACATGTAGATACAAACAAGCTAAAAATAGAAAAGGGTACAAAAGCTACAGATTATTCTCCAGCACCAGAAGATATTGATGTTAAGTTTAACAATTATGCTACAACAGCAAGCCTTGAAGCATACATTAAGAAAGACCCAACGACAGGGGAACTTAAATCTGCAATTGAAGCTATTGCAGATGATATAACACTTAATGCAAGTGGAACAATTAATATTAGTGGTAATAAGTCTGTTAATATCAATGGTAATCTGTTCACGCTTACATCTACTAATACTACTATTTCAGCAGATGGTTCGATAGACTGTAAGAAGCTAAAAGCTGTTAATGCTGATTTAGAAGGCACATTTAAAAATGTAAATGTAACTGAAGAAGGTATTACAATGACCACTACTCTTATTGGTGGTGAATACCTTATGAAAAGTAGCACTGGCGCCTATCTGAAAATACAAGGACATTTTATAAATCTGTCAAACGAAGACGGAACAAGAAATGCTGTAAGCATTCGCCGTGATGGAATATATGTTGATGATTATTATTATATCAGAAGCGGTGATGCATATTATAACTTAATGGATTGGATACGACATAGTGAGACAGCTGGTACGGTAGATATAAGTGGAAATAACTGTTATATAGAGGGTTATTACTATATAAGGCACCATGGTGAATGGTGGAAATTAGAAGACTATGTCAAAGACATAGCAAATAATTAATATAAATCCGCACAGCGGTAGAAAGGAAAACAATATGTTAAATACAACAAAGAATACATCAATGAATGGAAATAGTTCTATAGAGGAAAAGGCTGTAGTTACATTTTCAGCCAGCATACCTTCCGCAGGTGAGATAACTATTAATAAGAGAATTGCAGACAGAAGAGCATATATTGAGAATCAAGAAGAATGCGATACAGATTTTGCTAATTTTGAAGCAGAGGTGATGGCAGCACTTAAGGAGATGTAATTATGAGTTTAACAGGATTTATTTCTTACAAAAGAGTAGGTTGGACGGGGCAAACACCGTGGAACCCAACAAACCTTAACATAATGGATAAGGGAATTAAAGATAACAATGACATGATTGCGAATCTCAGAAGCGAGGTAAGTGCACTAAACAGCAATATTGACGTTAAAAACTCTTTTTGCAAAAATGTTGCAAGTATAAATGGTACTCTTGAAGGTTATGGCTATAATTATTGCTATTATAATAAATCTACCAAAACAGGGATTTTATACTTTGCTTCAAAAATTGAAACACCAGATTCTGCACAGAATAATTTTACCGGATATTATGATGTGACAACAGTCCTTAAGAATATGGGTATTACTAGCTTTAATAAAATATTGGAAAGTAATTATACTCCATACGATTCCACAGGTATAGTTCGATATAAATTGGTCGGATATGGAACGACATTATTATATAATTCTGCAAATCAGAATTATGCTTTTGCTCGATATTACACAAAAGACGGTAATAAAGGAGCGTGGGCAACTACTGAATTTAAGAAAGACGATTATATTACAGGTACGCTTATATTTAGTTAAGTTTCAGATACTGCCTTAGTAATTGCACCATCATATTTAATATTATTACTGTTTTGTGAACATATAACAAGAGAAAAATTGAAGTTGCACCAGTGCAACAGAAAGGATATTGACTTATGGAAAAATTAAAAGTAATTGTAACAGCGGTGTGGAGCATTATATTAAGTGCTCTGGGAATCTTAGCAGTTCCAGTGTTATTACTGGTAACATGTAATCTAATAGATTATTTCACAGGTGTTGCAGCGTCAAAATTCAGGAAGCAGGAAATTGACAGCTACAAAGGAATAAAAGGAATTGCAAAGAAAATATGTATGTGGCTTTTGGTAGGAGTTGGTGTGATAATAGACCAGCTCCTTTCTTATTCTGCAGGAGTTGTAGGAATAACATTACCTTTTACATTTCTTGTAGCATGTGTCGTAGCAATCTGGCTTATATGCAACGAAATCATAAGCATATTAGAAAATATCAATGACATTGGAGTAACACTTCCACCATTTTTGCAGCCAATAGTGAAGAATCTTAAGTCACAGGTAGAAAAGAAAGCAGATATAGAAGAAAGAGAGGATAAGTAATATGAGAACATTTCCAGTGATTAGCACAAAGTATGAGCATGTAAACAACTTTATTAACACTCTTGCACCAGTGGTGTGCAATGCATGGATTAAATACAGAAGAGAAGAAAAGAAAACAATAAGCCCAGCTGTAATTCTTGCACAGGCTGCTAAAGAATCTGGTTGGAATTTAGGGGCTGCTTCACTTTTTGGAATTAAGGGAAGCGATGCAGAATATGATACAACAGAGTACATAGATGGAGAATATGTAAACATTAAAGATTCCTTTGAAAAGTATCCTGATGTAATGGGTGCTGTATATGGATATCTTGATCTGATGCAGTGGAATAATTATGATGATGCAACAGCAGCAAATACAGTCGAAGGAGAGCTTTATGGTCTTACAAATGCTGTGAACAATACAGACAGAGATGCAGAAGGCAACTGGGTTGGATATAACTATGCAACTGCTCCAGATTACTATGAGACAACACTTGCTATTATTAACGACTTTGACCTTAGAGCATTTAATGATTATGTATGGTCTGTTGTTAATGAAACAGATGATACAGAAGAGATAGAACAGCCTTCAGAAAAACTTAATGAGAGTGTTATTGATGCAATTTACCGTGGTGAGTACGGTGATGGAGAAGAACGCAGACAGAAGCTCGAAGCTGCAGGTTACAACTATGCAGATTATCAGGCCGCCATGGAAGCTAAGTATTATCCTAAAGATAATACACCAGCAGAAAGTGAGGAAGAGCCGGAAGAGGAAACATCGCAGGATGCAGAAGAAAGAGTGGCAGTTGTAGAACCAGGAGGAAGTTTCTGCCAGATTGCAAGAGATTACCTTGGAGATGAAGGCAGAGCAGCAGAACTTGCAGAGCATAATGGAATGACACTTGATGATACGCTTTATGCAGGCATGGAGTTAAGACTTCCAAACTAATTATTCGCTTATACAATAGTGTATATCATACTGGATTGCACATATAACAGCATTGTGATAACATATATATAAATAGGTAGAAAGACAGTCAAAATGTGTACAATGAAACAGTGTACACATTTTGTACACAATATGGATTAAATAATGTTGATTTAGAATAAATCAGAATAATCTAATATAAATATGTAAAGCCCTTAAACCTGCATAAATGCTGATAAAAACAGCATGATAATAAACACAAATAAATTGTAAAAATTTGATTTCAAAGTTGGGTAATAACCCTATGGTTGGTGCTACTGTAGCTGTAGCTGTTTCCATCGAAGAAGCTGCTAAGAACGGTAAGTTCTAATAAACCCAGTGTTTACGCGGATATGCGGAAGTATGGAAACCTACAGAAAAATATAGGTAACATACAAGTAACTAACACGTAACTAACAGACGTAACTAACAAAATTAAAGAGGGCAGCAGGCGTATAATAGCGCCTGTAGCCCTCTTTTTAATTGTTGCATATTTACAGCAATTAGTATTTGATTTTTTCTATTTCTGCTGCCAGCTCTTCTATAGTCCTATGAGTATATACGCTTTCGGTAACGTCGTTAATCTCGTGCCCGACAAGCAACTTAAGTATATATTCGTTCATATCTACAGACTTTGCAGCGCTTATAAAAGTATGCCGCGTGTCGTGTGGCTTATGCGACATATTAAAGCGTTTGTTTATTTTCTCAAAGCGTCCGCGGTACTTATCATACGTTAAGTGCGTGCCCTGCTGCCCGTTTTCATCATTAAACAGATATCCGCTATTCATAGCAACGGCTTTGTTATAATTAGCCGCCACAAGTTCATATATAGTGGAATGTATAGGCACGATTCTATTACGTCCTGCGTCAGTCTTAAGACCGCCGAACATTGTACGTGCCTCTAAGTCTATATCTGCTATTTTAAGTATAGCCAGCTCTTGCGGACGCCAGCCGCTATATATACCTATCAGCAGCATATCGACAAAAGGGAAAGTAATATTATCCCACAATGTCTGTATTTCCTCGTGGCTAAAAGGTATACGTACTATTTGCGGCTTGCCGCGCTTTACGCCCTCACATAATGCCGCGTAGTCCTTTTCTACAATGTCATACTTAAGGCAGTACTTATACATTAAATTATAAAGCGATTTCATACGCTGCTTAGTGCTATCGCCTACTTTAGCGTCGTTTATAGTACCCTCTAAGTGGTTAGGGCGTATATCACGCATACGCATATTGTGTAGCGGCTTAGAGTGATTAAAAGCAGCAATCCAAGAACGGCAGGAGCTGGGCGTTACTTTTAAAAAGTGCTCTTTACTCCATTTTTCGTAAACCTCGGCAAAGGTTATAGAGTTAGTCTCTATGTCGTACGGATTCTGGTTATAATTTATTAACGCAGCTAGCGCCTCTTGCCTAGTCGGATAATACCCGATAGTAATATAGAGCTGCTTAGCTTTGCCTGTATCGTCGTTAATATCCCAGCCTTTAGTTTTTCGTGCAATCCAAGGATTGCGGCGTTTGCCAGATAGCTTATATACGCTACCCATACCATTAGCAAGTTTCATATAGCATAACCTCACTTTCTAGCGGCTTATCCCCAAAAAGGGTATAAAAAATAAGCCTATCGAAAACCCGCGGCTTATGCTATAATAGTACTTGCGGGGTATACTTAAGCAGAGCGTAGCGGATTCGTTTAGTTTAAGAGTATCTTTTAGCCGTTCCTGCGCCAACAGGGGCGGCTATTTTTTATATTGAATTTTACAGATATTACCATAAGACATATGCGCAGCCGTCAAGTATAATAGATACTAAAAGAGAGGCTTACATAATGACATACAACTTATGGCAGATACGAACAGCCAAGGGCTACAGCCTGCGGGAGCTGGAAGAGTTAAGCGGGGTAAGCAAGACCACAATAAACAATATTGAGAACGGAAAAGCAAACCCGACTATAGAAACCCTGCGCTTACTTGCAGCAGCCCTAGAAGTAGAGCTATTCGACTTATTAGAATTATAATATTGTTAGTTACCACTGCCAAGAGCTGCGGGCGTAACGTCCAATATAACGGACATATGCACCAGAACACTTACATATACAACGCACTAGCGTTATAATTGCCGTATCACATAGGAAAGAGGGCGAGCTAGTGGAGAAGATACGGCAACAGATACGCGATCTAATCGAAAGCATAAGCGACGAGCACGTACTTAGAATAATATTACAATTCATAAGAGGAATTAAGGGCAGCTAGGCGACTAGCTGCTTTTTTCGTCGTCGCCTTTTATCTTATCAACAAATTTCTTAATAAGTTCCCACTCGGCGGGGGATAACTGTCCTAGAGCAATAAACGTATTAAGTATAAACTCGTCGCCGCTGCCAAGAGCTGCCCCGACTATCTGCGCCGCCTTTTCTGCGCGGCTCATTTCCTCGAACATATCGCCAGAGCCAGTACGCAGCCATTCCTCATTAACTCCGAACTCACGACAGATAGCGTTAATATTTTGGGTAGTAACATTACGGCGCCCACTTTCTAAGTGAGACACGGCGCTACCTTTTAAACCTAAACGCTCGGCGAAAGCCTCTTGACTTAGCCCAAGTGTTTTACGCAGCTCTTTTATACGCTCATTCATATTCACACCTCACTTTCTTTTTTGTTTCCAAGACTACAATAGCACAAAAACTATACAGAGTAAAGAAAAATGATTAAAAAGTATTGACAAGCTATACTATGTACAATATAATATGTACAGAGTAAAGAGATGCTCGAACAAAATAACAGTACAAGCGGGGTACACGAAAGCGAGGCGAACAATGGCAAAGTTAGAAATAACAGTAGAAGTAGCCGACGAGGGCATACTTGGGAAAATTGCAAAAGTTGAAGAGGCGAGAGGAGCGCTTAACGCTGCGATAAGCGATTTAGAAAACTGCTTTACAGCAAAGTACGGGAATTATTATAGCAACCCAGCAAAAATAAAAGAAACGCCAGCTAATAAATAGCTGGCGCAGGCAAATACAAAGGAATATTAGAGCCTGTCGGACGGCTCGCAATATTCATTGTAAGTATCTTTGATAACATTCTTAAATTTTTCAATTAGCACTTTTTCGTTATCAGTAAGATTATTTGCTGGGTGGTTGTCAAATTCATTTACGGCATTATCGTAAAGGGATTTGAGAATATCCACAACATTTTTAGAATCACCCAATTTAAACACCCCCTTTCAAGTGAATTATATCACAGGGGAACAACAGAAAGAAAACTAAAGAAATGACAAGAACAGATTTATTTAACAAGAAAGTAGACCAGTTAAACAGCATAGGCGAGGCGTTAGAACTTATAAGCCTGCTTAACTATGGCGAATGTATAGCGGTATTGATGAACACAAAGAACATACCAAGCGAGATACACGCCGCACTTATGAAAAGAGCAAAAGAGGCAAACGGCGGCACAACGCTAGAGCTTGTAATAGCTGGTATGCAGAACGTAGTAAACGCGTAAATAAGAGCAGGGCGGCAGCAGCCGCCTGCATAGCGGAAGAGAGGCAACAATATGGAAAATAACAAAACAGTTGAACTCAACGAAAAGAAAAGAAGAGCTTTAGATAGACTCTACAGGCTTAGCTTTTTCTTTTCAAACGAAATGCTTAAGTACGAAGAGAAGCACAAGGAATTTGAGAAGAAATGCAAAGAAGCCGAGGAAAGCGGCGAGACAGTAATTATAGTAAGCGCGTCAAGCAACAATGCAAAATGTATGAAAAATTGCTTACAAGCCACAAACAAGGTTATCGACTATCTTAACAAGAAAGAAAACGCGGACTATATAGAGCTGTGGCAGCTCGACGGAGTTAATGCAATGTTAGATAGTTGCAAAAAAGAAATACCGTTCGATTTGCCATACGCAATACAGGGCGTATTAGGAATGTGGGACGAGTTAAAAGAGATTTACTAAAAGAGAGGCTAACAATGGCGAGTGAAGAAAGGAGAACTAAAAGCACCGAAGAGCTGGCAGACGAGATTATTAACGGAGTATGGGGCTGCGGTGCAGAGCGACGCGACAACATTACAAAGCAGTACGGCGCGGCAGCATACAAAGCAGCGCAGACTATCGTAAACGAGCGCATAAGAAAAGAAGAGCATAAACGCCGCAACTGGTTTAAATGTAAACTTTGGCAGCTTATTAAGAAAGCGAGGCGATAATATGGCGTACATAAAAAGGACAACCAGAACAGACGAGACAGTAGAGGTAGAGTATTTTTATACAGCAGGCAAACATAATAGCGCCGCAACAAGAAAACAAGCCGTCGAAAGATTACGGCGGCTTGTAAATACAAATTTTAAAGAGAACAGCATAAGGCTAGAGCTAAGCTACAAGCCCAAAACAGAAACGAGCTTATTAACTGTAAATAAATAATTACTACAGCGTTTCTTAACATCAGAGCTAACAAACGACAAGCCGCCAGAGTTTATTAACTGGACTGCCTGTAATGCACAAGATATAACGCGCGCCTCATTATCTGAAATATCGAAGTTACGACTAATGAGCTTAGCGCCAGCAGACGTACAAAGTTGATAATTATTAGCGGCTTGGAGTTTGTTATCATCAAGACCAAGAGACGGAAGTATAGAGAGCGCAAAGGTAATAGCCTCTATATCCGAATCACTAAGAGAGTATTTAATAGTTTTCATTTTAACACCACCTTCCTAAAGCAATTATAGCATGTAGAGGCACAAAAACGAAAGAGAGGTAACATATGAGATTTAAGAACGACAAAGACAACAGATACAGAGTTAATTTTATGAGAGCCACAGAGGCACTTATAGACAAAACGACAGTAGCCGAGTTTATAGAGCACTTGGAAAATAACGCGGAGCTCGAGGACGGAAGCACCCACATATATATAGACGGCAAAACAATATGGTGCAAAGACTACGTTTTGAAAGAAACAGACAAATTACATAAAGAGTTTTTAGTATCAGAGGACGGCAGCAGGCTTTTTTATGTGGTATCAGTCAAAGAGAGCGCAGAGCTCGTAGACAACAGCGCAGAGATCATAGACGACAGCACAGAGGCTATAAGCTGGGAGCAGCAGCCGAAAACAGTAATACTTACTAACGAGCTATGCAGCACGCTACAGTGCTATATCTTAATGACAACGAAACATAGAGAGGGCGAGCTTAAGGCGTGGGAAGAGCTGGCACAGGAAACGGACGAGAACGGCGCACCTAAGTTTAAGAGCGCAGCCAGCAACGCCCAATTCTGGCGAGATATGGAGCCGCAGCTACAGCAGATACTAGAGGTATTGAACTAACGAAAGAGAGGTACAGTATGGACGAAAAGACACAGGCAAGAATTAAGAAATTGCAGGCGTTAGCAGAGAGAGGCGTAGGCGGCGAAAAAGAAACAGCCGCCCGCAAATTACAGGAGCTGTTAAAAAAGAATGGAATAAGCAGCGTAGAAGAGCTGACGCAGGACGAGTACATATTTACCCTGTTTAGTTACAATGGAGTGCTAGGCAGAAAGCTATTAAGCCAATGTATATATAAAGTAATGGGCTACGATAGCGACAGGACGCAGTACAAGCCGCCGCATACAAGGCAGAAAATAGGCGTTTACTGCACAAAGGCGCAAAAGCTAGAAATAGAACTAGAATATGAATTTTACGAAAGACTATTCGAGGAGCAGCAAGAGTTATTTTTAAGCGCATTTATACAGAAACAGCGTATTTTCCCGCCAGATGCACCAGTAAACGACGCAGACCCAACGGAGCGAGATATAAAAGTAGCATTTATGGCAGAGGCAATAGAGAGAAAAACAAGGGTAGCTATGATAGAGAGTAGCGAGGGCTAATATATGGCGAGTATGGTAAAAGACAAAGACGGCGTAGTTAAATACTGGGTACGTGCTCACGAGGTTACTTGCAACTACACAGAATACGAGCACGACGTAGAGTACGACAGATATTACATGCTGCGTGAAAGCAGAGAGTATAAAAAGCACGGCAAGGCAGTACGCGAGCGTATTACTAAAAAAGAATACTTAGCGATAAAGAAGATAACAGAGAAATACATAGCACTACATAGCAAAGGGGGCGCGGCAAATGATTAAGCAGAAAATAGCAGGAATGATATTTATAGCGTGCGGCATAATAAGCGCGCTGTCAGAGCGTGACATAACAGCAGCTATATTAATAGTGCCACTCGGCATATATGCAATATTCACTAAAAGGGATCTAAGCAATTACGAGGAATAACAGCGTATGTATATGACACAAAACGAGATAGTAGACAGATACGTAAGGCGCGGCACAAGCATTACTACACTGGCAGAACTAAACGCCGTAAGAGCAGACCAGATTAGAGAAACACTTACAGACGCAGGCGTAGAGCTGCCAGAAACAAAGAAAACAAAGCAGCAGCGTGTAGCGTGCTGCTACGACGCACTGGACGATATAGAGCAGCGTATAAAGGAGCATACGCAGGAACACAAAACAAAAGACCATAAGCAGGAAGTATTAGAGCTGGAATACACAGCAGTAGTAGAACTTATGCGGCAGTTATCAGACGAAAGAAAGGCAGGAAATGAACAAAATGCACACAATACAGGACGTTAAGCAGCGCATACACGAGCTTATACAAAAAGAAATAGCAAAGTGCAACAAAGAAATAGAAGAGTTCGAGCAAAAAATAAGAGACAACGCAATAGTATACGGCGGGGGCGGCTGGTGCACACAGTTTGAGAAAGCAAAGAAACGCCGAGAGGACTTTATAGAAGAGCTGCAAGGCTTAGAACGTGCACAAGGCACAGTGGTAATACTCGACGAAATAAGCATATACTCGTACTCTTGCCCGACTTGCCAGATTAAAGTAATGCTTAATGGCGGCTATGGCGAGACTGTAACGTGTCCGGTATGCGAGAGAAAGATATACAGAGCGAACGATCTAGAAGTGATGAAAGTAGCACGCGGCAGCAGACAGGCTAAAGTAAATAACCACTATATACAGCTTGACAGCTACGGACGTTTTAAAGACTAAGAAGAAAGAGAGGTAAAACAGTATGCAGCAGACATTAGAGAGAACGAAAGAGCAGCAGAGCTTAGAAGATTTTAGCGAGCTTATGCAGGAAGTAGCAAGGCTGCCAGAGGACAAGCGTAATATTGTTGCGATTTACTCGCAGGGCGTACTTGCTATGGCACAGGCACAGCAGAATACAGCGAGGTAACAGGATATGCAGGCAGTAAAGATTAAACCAGCAGAGGCAGCCGCTATTATGGGCTGTAGCCCGCAGTTTGTCCGCATAGGGTTACAGCAGGGTAAGTTAGATATAGGCGACGCTATTAAGATGTCGTCAATATGGACATACAACATAAGCGCGGCTGCGCTTGCCAGACGGCAGGGCGTAACAGTAGAAGAGTTAGAGAAAAAAATAAGGGAGCTGCGGAAATGAACAGGCGACAAAGAAAGAAGAAAGACGCAAAAGGCTTAACACTTATATTTAGCTGCGAAATGGTATGTAAACAAGAAACATACGCGAATCTAGAGCAAACGATACAGGCGCAGCTAAACAAGGGTAACGTAATAGTATTGCCGCCATATCTGCGACTAGAGGGAATAGCAGGCGGCAGCAGGGTTAAAAAAATAAAAATAATGAAAGAGAGACAAGCACAATGCAGCAAGTAACACTAAGTGCGCTTACAGCGCTTATAAGCTCGTCGGAACGTGCAAGGGTAATAAAAAACGGCGCCGTAGTGTTTGCGGACTGGGGGTATTACTTAAAAGAGTGCTACCAAGAAAAAGGATTTACAGGCGACGAGATAGTAACAGACTTTAGAGCACACTTGGACGTAGCACATAAAGACTGGCACAAGCTGGGACTTATGCCACCGCTCGATCAAGAGAGCACGCCGCAGTACATAGCGGGAGATATGCACATAAATATGTATTACGACATTTACATATAAACGCCTCTAGCTTAAAGGCAAAGCAGCAGCCGCAGGGCTGTATATGCAACTTTCGAGGGTTGCGGGGCGTATCTGTCCAATAGGACACCAAAAACAGAAGAAAGGAGAGCGGAAACGTGGAGACAGACAACGCAGTAGCATTACAGGGCATATTAAAGGAGCTGCGCAAAGTAGATAACATTAACACGCTGCCATTTAACGGCTACGAGCTTACAGTCATTACCAAACGACGCAGCGGAGCGCATGACGAGGCTATAGTATACGTGCAGGGTGATAATGTAGACAGTATCGGAGTAAATGCGCCAGTTATGATACTTGGCAATTTGCAGGCTTATAAGAATTTTATAACAGGCAAGGTACTTGTATACGTACTGGCAGAGACAGCGCAGCAGATTATGGGCGAGCACTGGGACTACGAAAACGAGGTACAGTTAAGCGGAGCACTCGGCAGCGGCATTACATACCGCGAGACACCACTAGGCAAGCGCATAAGCGATATAAGCGTACTGGTAGAGAACAGACTAAAAGACCTACACGGCTGCTATATACCCTGCATCGCTTGGAACGATACCGCGGCTATGGTTAAGGAATGGCACGAGGGCGAACGCGTAACCTTAAAGGGCAAGCTACAGAGCAGAGCTTACACTAAACGCATAAGCGAGCAGCAGGAAGAGCAGCGGACAGCGTACGAGGTATCTATATACGCGATAGGGAAAGAGTAAAAGAAAGGAAAGCGGAAAAATGCAGATAAAAAAGACAATATTAACAGAGAGCGTTACGCTCGAAGAGCTTAGAAAGATTATAAGAGAGGGACGCGCTGCGGAAGTACTGGCAGTAGGCGACCAGATCTATATTGATTTTGACAGCGCAGCAGTACCATACGACGTAATAGGCATTGACGCAGACACACCAGCAGCCGAGGAACTTAAACACACAGTTACTATACAGGCACACGAGCTTATAGAAGAACACCCATTTGATACAAAGGGACGTTACGGCTCTAACGACTGGGAAACAAGCGAGCTTAGAGAGTACCTTAACAGCGAGACATACGCGGCACGCTACGCAGAGCTGGCTGAGTATGCAATACCAGTTACTAAAATGAACACAAACGGCAGAAAGACAGTAGATACGTTTTTCTTGTTATCTGTAGGCGAGTACGACGCTAAAGACACACCATACGAGTATTACAAAGACAAGCCATACAGAGCAGCCAAGCACGCAAAGGACGACTTTAACGACTGGCATAGAATGCGTAGCGCTTATCGTGGCAACTCGTGTAATACGTGGTGCGTGTACTCGGGCGGCGGCGTCAGCGGCGGCTTCGGTGCGGGCTACTTTATGCGCTGCGCGCCCGCTTGTGCAATAGGATAAATATAAATAATACGCCCTGTACGCTTACAGGGCGCTATATAAAAAGACATAATAAAAGCGCCTACGATACTGCAATATCATAGGCGCTAAGCTATAGCCGAAGCGTATAGCATTACTACGTTTATATTATACGTTACATACGGCAAAAAGGCAAGGAAAACAACGGGGCGACGTCCCGTAAAAACACTTGATAAAAGTATTAGCTTACCGACAGAGATACACAAAAATATATATACGTGAGGTAAAGATATATGCCGTATGTTAAGAGGACTACCAAGGCAGGCAAGACGATAGAGGTAGAATATTTCTATACGTCCAGATTAAACAAAAAGGGAGCAAAGAGAAGAGACAAAGTAAAGCCTACACCAGAGGCACAGAAAAAAGTAAACACTAAACAGGCAGAGAGAAAGTTAAGGCTCTTAATGAACGCTAACTTTGCTTATGGAGATTACCACTTGGTACTAGACTACATAAGGCATAAGGGAGAGCCAGACAGAACACGCGAGGAAATGAAAAAAGATATACAAGTATTTTTACGTGAGTGTAGAAAGCTGTATAAAAAAGCTGGGTTAGAGTTTAAATACATACACGTTATGGAGATAGGCAAGAAAGGCGCAAGGCACCACCACTTAGTAGTAAACCGCATAGATCCAAACTTGTTGCAGCAGGCTTGGTATAAAGCGTACGAGGGACACAATCGCATTAAAGTGTTCCCGCTGGACGATAGCGGGCAATATGGAGACTTAGCAGCGTATTTTATTAAATATACAGATAGACACATACAAGACGCACCAGAGCAGAGGCTACAGGGCAAGCGCTGGGCTGCAAGTAAAAATCTAGTACACCCAGAGCCAGAGTATGAGTATGTAACTGCCCGCTCGTGGTATCGCTGCGAAGCAAAAGCACCAGCAGGCTACTACGTGGAAAAAGGCAGCGAAGAAAAGGGCATAGTAAGCCCCGAGTATTACGGCTACGGCTATTACCGCTATAGGTTGGTGCAGCTAGAGTAAAGCAAGAAAGGCGAATATATGCGAAATGTGAGAATTGACAACGAGGCAGGAGCACAAGAAACACTATTTAACTGGGCACAGTACCAGTATGCGAGATACCCAGAGTTAGAGCTGCTATACCATATACCGAACGGCGGCAAGAGAGACGCACGTACAGCAGCCAACCTAAAGAGGCAGGGCGTAAAGGCAGGCGTACCAGATTTGCACTTGCCAGTAGCACGCGGCGGCTACAATGGGCTATACATAGAGCTTAAGGTAGGCAGCAACAAGCCAACAAAGTTACAAAATGAGTGGCTATGTAACTTGAATAAGCAGGGCTATTTAGCGATAGTATGCTATGGCTGGCAGCAGGCGGCAGAAATGTTACTAGCGTACTTAAAACTAGACGTAGCAGAAACAGCGGACAAAGCTATAGCAGACACAACAGCACGGGGCGGCTTAATGCCTGCGACATAGAAAGGCGACAATATGACAGTAAAAATACTTGATACAGCAAAGCTAAAAGCGCTGCTGGAAGAAAAACATATAACGCAAAGAGAATTAGCAGAAAAGGCAGGCGTGACAGAGCAGGCAATGAGCCGTTATGTAAATGGAACACGCACGCCGAGGCTAACAACATATGCAGCAATGACACAGGCGTTAGGAATCGGCATAGATGGCTTACTAGTAGAAAGGCGGCGCAAATGACAGAGGCAGAGGCGCTACAAGTGCTTACAGGAACACGAGACGACTATAACGACTATGAAAGAGCTTTAAATATCGCAATACGGGTATTAAGGGAGCATGTAGCCGAGATAGATAAAAAGAGCCAGAACCAACGGAGAGAAAGAGAGGCAAACTATGAAAGTAATAAGCATTATTAACCTTAAGGGCGGCGTAGGGAAAACGTACACGGCGTATAACATAGCCTACGAGCTGCAAAAGAGAGGCAAGACAGTATTACTACTGGACAACGACAAGCAGGGCAATTTAAGCAAGGCAGCAGGGGCATACAAGGCAGCGGGAGAGTGCGCAGCGGCTAAAGCATTGTTAGGCGAATACAAGAACCCATTAAGAGAGCTAATAACAGAGCACCCACAGCACAACAACGTAGATATAATAACGGCTAATATGTCGCTTATGTCGGCAGTATGGACAATGGCAGGCAGCAGCGGCAGCCAGATAGACAGCTACGACAAATTAATACATGCGCCTATTGCCAACCTAGATCTGCCATTCCCAGACACAATAAACGACTACTACGACTATATGATTATTGACAACCCGCCAGACATAGCCTTTAACGTAATAGCAGCGCTAAAGATTACAGACGAGGTTATAGTACCTGTGAAAATAGACGAGTGGGCGTTAGAGGGCTTAGATATTATAGTGGAGCAGATACAGGACGCTAAGCAGCTCAACCCAGACATAGAACTACTCGGCGCGCTAGTGACAATGTATAAAAACAATGACACGAACATAGCGGGGCTGGAATGGTTACAGCAGAAAAGCAAGGTTAAAATACTGGGGCAGATACGCTACACCGATAAGGCAGCAGAAAGCACGTTTTTTAATAAAGCGGCATACGAGTATAGCCCACGCTGCGGAGCTGCGCAGGACTACAAAAAACTGATAACAAAGTATCTGGAAGAAAGCGAGGCGTAAAACTATGGCAGCAGCAAATAAGTTTAGCTTTATGGATATATTAAACGCACAAAGTAAAGCGGACGCAAAGACGGTAGCGGTAACAGAGTACACAGAGATATACTTAAACCCGTACGACGTAGAGGAAACAGAAAGCAACTTTTACAGTCAAGAGAGCATAGAAGAGCTTGCAGACGCTATACTTGCCGTAGGACAGCAGCAGCCGACAGTATTAGGCAGGATAGACGGCAAATATAAAATTATAAGCGGGCACAGGCGTAACAAGGCTAACAGGCTGCTTATAGACAGAGGCTACGAAAAATATAAAAGCGTGCGTTATCTCTACAAAGACATAACACCCGCAGGGCTAGAGCTTAGCTTATTAGTCGGCAACGCATTTAACCGAGAGCTTACGCCGTACGAAAAGACAGAGCAGGCGGCAAGGTTAAAAAAAGCACTTATAAGAGCCAGAGACGAGGACGGGCTAGAAATACAAGGGCGCCTGCGCAGCTTAATAGCCGACGCACTGGGCGAGAGCGCAACAAACATAGGACGCATGGAGCAGATCAACAACAATCTTACGCCAGAGGCTAAAGAACAGTTTAAGGCGGGCAACTTAGGCATAACGGCAGCCTATGAGACAAGCAAGCTAGACGAGGACGAACAAAACGAGATAGCGCAGCAGGCAGCAGCAGGCGAGGATATAAGAGCAAAAGAGATAGCCGCAAAGGTAGCAGAAAAGAAAGCGGGCGACGATTACAGGACACCGCACCCAGAAAGTATTACGAGCTTATGTTATAGCTGCTTAAATTACAGCACTTGCAACGTAAAAACGGGAACGTGCGAAAAGTGCGACGAGTATATTAACAAGGCAGAGGCAGAAAAAACAGACGAGCAGCGCTACGACGAGCAGCAGGCGGCGATAGATAAGCAGACACAGAAAACGCTACAGGCTAGAGAACGCGAGGCGGCATTAGACAGAGCACTACAGCCAAAAGAGCAGAAAGTACACGAGCTTAAGTTAGCTGCTATGTATTTTAAGGACGTGGCGACAGGAAAAAAGAGCTTTGAACTACGAAAGAACGACAGAGGCTTTAAGACTGGCGACGCACTACGCCTTAACGAGTATGTCGACGGCAAAGAGACAGGCAGGCACATAGAGGCAGATATAGTATATATGCTGAAAGATTACAGCGGCTTACAAGAGGGTTATTGTATACTCGGCATAAAGGTTACTAAGGTGCCCGAAACGGACACACAAATAGACGAGCAGATAGATATAAAAGACTTCTTAAGCGAAAGCGAGGCGTAATATGAATTACAGACAATGGAAAAAGAACTATAAAAAGCGGCACGGGTATAACCCGCCGCTTGAGGCTGATAAGCGGCAGCGGGCAAAGGTACTTAAAAAGACTATGAGAAATACAAGCGTAACTATAAACGACATAACGGCAGCAGTACAAAATATAGGCGACGCAATAACAAGGGCTATTGCAGGGATATACAGAGGCTTAAGCAACGGATTCAGAGTGGCAGCAGACGCAGCACAAAGCGTAGCGGAACGAATAGAAAGGGGCAGTGAATGACAGCAATAGAGATATTTAAAACAATAGCGCTTGTAGCGGGTATATTAATAGCGCCGTTCATAATCGCAGCGGCGATATGTGTATTAGTGGTTGTGGCGGGGCTTATTATAGCCCTGCTGCGCTTCCTGTTTACAGTCGAGGTAGACGACGACGGCGGTATACGCGAGCGCATAGGCTGCCATTCTTACGACGAAATACCGCTAGCACTACGAGAGGGGATAACACAAGCGGACTACTGCGAAAATTGTAAGATTCACAAGAAAGCACAAAAGATTATAGCAAAGCGGAAACGACGAGAAGAAAAGGAACTAGCGGACAGACAAAAGAGACAGGCAGAGGACGAGGAACAAATAAAATACTTGCAGGAATACAAAAAGAAGAAAAGAGAGGGTAAAAAGTGAACAACGTAACATTAAGCGGAAGATTGACAAAAGAGCCAGACGTACGCTACGGCGGCGAAAATAACAGCGTAGCAATAGCACGCTTTACGCTGGCGGTGGACGATTACAAAAGCACAGATTTTATTAATATACGCGCACTTGGCAAAACGGCAGAATGGGTAGAGAAATGGCTACAGAAAGGCAACAAGGTAGAGCTGGTCGGAAAGATTAAAACAGGGCATTATACAGGCAGGGACGGCAAAGAAATTTACTACACCGAAGTACTGGCAAGTAGTGTAAGTTTTGGAGAGACAAAAGCAGAGGCACAGCAGAGGCAGCAGGCAGCAGGCGACAGACCACAACCAACACCCAGCGGCGACGGCTTTATGGACATACCAGACGGCTACGACGACGGGCTACCATTCGACTAAAAAGCAGCGCGGCAGCAGAAAGCGAGGAATAATTAAGAGTGAGCGAAATAAGGCTAAACGAGGACGAGTTAGAGCAGATAATAACAACAGCCGCAAAAAGAGGCGTAGAGATTTACAAGCGAGAGGAACAGAAGAAACACAAAGCGGATAAATACCACGACACATTTAGCCTTATGAGGTGCTACAGAGACGCAGTTTTTCACAGAGATAATGCAGTAAGCGAAGCTGCACAGCTACAACAGCAGGGAGAATTAACAGAGGAGCAGCAGGCTACATACTTGCGCAGCATACGACGCACTCGTTTTAAAACTATACTGATGTTAGATCACATAGACAAGGCAGTAGAAGAGATAGAAAGACGCAGGCAGCAGCAGGGGCGCGAGGTAGAATATAAAGCGTTTGAGCTATACTTCATGCAGGGCTTAGACTATGCGGACATAGCCGAAGAACTGAACACAGGCAAGAACACACCGCGCCGCTGGATCAGCGGAATAATAAACGAGTTAAGCGTACTACTCTGGGGAATAGACGAGGACGCTATAACGCAGAGGTAAAAGTGTGGTAAAAAGCTGGGGTTTACGTGGGGTATTGCCTGCGGTAAAATGATAGCGTGAGAAAGAGCGGAAAGCTAAGCTACTTAAGCAGCATTAGCTAGCCGCTCTTTTTTATTGCATTTTTCTAGCCTCCTAGCCTAGCGTATGAAACCTAGGACGCTAGGCAAATAAAGAGAGGCAGGCTATGAAAGAATGGGCTAAAGAGTTCTATCACAGCAAGGACTGGATAGACACACGGCGGGCTTATCTTATATCGCAGCATTACTTATGTGAGCGCTGCGGCGAGCCTGCAAAGGTAGTACACCATAAGCACTACTTAACCAAGCAAAACATAAACAACGCAGACATAGCGCTTAACTGGGACAACCTCGAGGCGCTATGTCAAGACTGCCACAACAAGGAACACCACGCGGCAGCAGACACACGCCGCTACAGATTCGACACAGACGGCAACGTAATACCAGCGCAGCCGTGAGCATATCCCCCCTATTCAAAAATTTTGAATAGCCCAGCGGAGACCGAGGGGTGGAGTCTAAAAAAACTCTACAGGGGCGCGCGTACGTGGTGTAGGGGGTGTGGTGTGCGAGAAGTGAGGCGAAGATATGGCAGAAAAGAAAGAGTACACGAAAGAAGAGAAAATTAAGAAAGAAAAAACCAGACTTAAAGGCATTTTTAAGAACCTCGACGAAAACAAAAAGAAACTTGTTACGCCGCTTATCGAAAAGGCTGCTTTTATGTCTGTCGAGCTCGATATATTGCAGGATAGCATACAAAAAAACGGCTGGACGTCGGAGTACCAGAACGGCGCGAACCAGTGGGGCGAAAAGCGCAGCGCAGAGGCAGACACCTATATAGCGCTAAGCAAGAACTATACGGCAGTTATAAAGCAATTAACCGAGCTTGTACCAGCAGCAGAACGCAAGAAAAGCAAGTTAGCCCTGCTGCGCGAGGAATAGCCCCAGAGTGCCGTATAAAAATTATATTTACGAGTATTACGCAAAGATTACAAGCGGCGAAATTGTAGCGGGTAAATGGATATTAGCAATTTACAAAATACTTGTAGACGGACTGGAAAAACAAGAGTTTTTTTACAATGCAAAAAAGGCAAATAAGGCAATAAAGTTTATCGAAAATTTTTGCCACCACAGCAAAGGCAGGAGCGATTTATTAAAGCTGGAATTATGGCAAAAAGCCATAGTATGCGCTATGTTTGGCATTGTAGACGACCAAAATATAAGAATTTTTCGAGAAATTTTTATAGTTATTGGACGAAAAAACGGCAAAAGTTTATTTGCAAGCGCCATTATTGCATATATGGCGTATCTCGAGCCAGAGTACGGGCAAGAGATTTATTGTTTAGCACCAAAGTTAGATCAAGCGGCGCTCGTTTACGACGCTTTTTACAAAATGGTAGAGGCAGAGGAAGAGTTAAAAGAGCTTGCTAAAAAGAGGCGCAGCGATATTTACCTAGAAGAGACGAACACGACTATTAAGCCTATTGCATTTAACGCAAAGAAAAGCGACGGCTTCAACCCGCAGCTAGTTATATGTGATGAAATAGCAGCGTGGAGCGGCGACGGCGGCTTAAAACAATATGAGGTTATGAAGTCGGCGCTAGGTGCAAGGCGGCAGCCTATGATACTTAGCATATCTACAGCAGGCTATATTAACGACAGTATCTGCGACGAATTAATGAAACGTGCCACCAGATTTTTAAAAGGCAACAGTAAAGAGCGCAGGCTATTGCCATTCTTATACATCATAGACGACGTAGAGAAATGGAACGATATAACAGAACTAAAGAAAGCCAACCCGAATATGGGCGTAAGCGTACAAGAGGGCTTTTTTAAAGACGAGATAGCAGTAGCAGAGGGCAGCTTAAGTAAAAAAGCAGAGTTTCTTACGAAATACTGCAATATTAAGCAAAACAGTAGCGTAGCGTGGTTAGAATACACGCTTGTAGACAAAGCAAGCGAAGAAAGCACGCTAGAGGACTTTAGAGACTGCTACGCCGTGGGCGGCATTGATCTAAGTCAGACAACAGACTTAACAGCCGCAAGTATCGTAGTCGAAAAAGACGGAATACTACACGCGTTTACACAATTCTTTATGCCGCGTAACAGACTGGAAAGCCTACAGGCAACGGACGGCGTACCATATGACGTATTTGTAAAAAAAGGCGTACTTAAGCTGTCTGGCGACAACTACGTAGACTACAAAGACGTATTTAACTGGTATGTAGAGCTGCTTAACGCATACGGCATACGAGTATTACAGATAGGCTACGACAGATACAGCGCCCAGTACTTAATAGACGACCTAAAGGCGTACGGGTTCCATACCGACGACGTATACCAAGGCGAGAACTTAACGCCAGTTATACGAGAGTTTGAGGGAATTATTAAAGACGGCAACTTTAAGATTGCAAGCAATAACTTGCTTAAGTCCCACTTCTTAAATGTGGCGCTTAAGCAGAATTTAGAAACAAGAAAATTTAGACCTATAAAGATAGAACAGCGCGCACATATAGACGGCTTTGTAAGCGTAATAGACGCTATGACAGTACGCCAGAAATACAACGCGGAGCTGGGCGAGCTGCTTAAAAACGCAGCATAGAAAGGAGTGAGAAAAACGGGGCTTTTTGATTACCTTTTCAAAGGACGAAAAAACAAAGAAATAATAGGCGAATACTTTAAGCTGCTTAACGGCTATAGTCCTGTATTCTCTACCTACGACGGCGGCGTATATGAAATGGACTTAACCCGCACGGCTATTAATAGCTTTGCTACTCATTGCAGCAAGTTAAAGCCAGAGGTAGAGGGCAGCGCGTTAAAGAACTTAGAGCGCACGCTACAGTTTAAGCCTAACGCGTTTATGGACACGACAAAGTTTATAGCGCGAGTGGCGACAATACTAGAGTGTGAGCATACAGCTTTTATTATACCGATAGAGGACGCATACGGACAGCTTGCGGGCTGGTATCCTTTGCTACCTCAAAATTGCGAAATTATAGAACACCAAGACCAAGTATATTTACGTTATACGTTTGGAAATGGCGAGCGCGCAGCGATTGAGTTTGAACGCGTCGGTATACTAACGACACACCAATACAGAGATGACATTTTCGGCGAGGACAACAAGACAATGCAGCCAACAATGCAGCTCATACAGACGAGTAACGAGGGAATTATTAACGCCGTGCAAAATTCGGCGAATATCCGCTTTTTAGCAAAAGTAGCAAATATGCTTAAACCAGAGGACATTAAAAAAGAGCGCGACAGATTTACGCAGGACAATTTAAGCAGCGACAACAAAAGCGGAATGATTATATATGATAACAAGTTTAGTGATGTTAAGCCCGTAGAAAGCAAGCCATATACGCCAAACGCGCTACAAATGCAGCAGATACAAGAAAACGTATGTACGCACTTTAATACAAATATGGACATACTACAAAACAAGTTTAATGAGGAAACGTGGAACGCCTACTATGAGGGGAAAATAGAGCCGTTTGCTATACAATTATCGCTTGTAATGTCTAATATGACCTTTACGCCGCGAGAACTTGCGCACGGCAACGCTATTACATTTAGCGCGAACAGGCTACAGTATGCGAGCAATAACACAAAGCTACAAGTAAGTACGCAGCTATTCGACCGAGGCTTACTTAATCGCAACGGGGTTATGGACATATGGAATATGGCACACGTTGAGGACGGCGACAAATACTATATACGAAAAGAGTATACAGAGGTTAGTGAGCTGGACAAGCACAACAAAGAACCACAGCCAGTAATTATAACGCAGCAGCCACAGCAAACAGAACCAACGGCAGGGCAAGAACCAGAATCACAGCCGCAGCAAACAGGCGACGGGCAGCAGGCAGGCGAGAAAGGAGAAGAGTAAACATATGCCAATAGTAAAAGAAAGAGAATACAGGAATGTAGCGGCGCCGTTATCGGTAGCGGTAGCTGCGAACCAATTCAACAGTGACTATTACATAGAGGGCTACGCGACTACATTCGATACGCCGTACTTGCTCTATGAGTTCGAGGACGGCGACAAATACTACGAAAAAATAGACAGGCACGCACTAGACGGCGCGGACTTAAGCGACGTTATTATGCAGTACGACCACAGCGGTAGGGTGTACGCTCGTAACAGTAACAACACTCTTAAATTAACAGCAGACACAAAAGGGCTTCATATTGCAGCCGACCTTGGTAAAACAGAATTAGCAAGGGGACTGTATGAAGATATTAGCGCGGGAATGATTACTAAAATGTCGTGGGCGTTTACAGTTGCAGAGGATAGCTACGACAGGGACACGCACACCCGCACAATTTTAAAAATTAAAAAGGTGTACGACGTTAGCGCGGTAAGCATACCAGCAAACGACGACACCAGTATAGCAGCACGCAGCTACGCAAGCGGGAGACGTGAAGCAGAGCAGCGGGAGACGTTAGAAAAGCGCGCGGCTATGTTAAGGATTTTAACAACAATTTAAGGCAAAGAAAGGAACAAAAACAATGAGATTAAAAGAGATCGAATTAAGACTTGCGGCTATTAAGAAAGACGTAGAGGAAAGAGGCACACAGCTTACAGCCGAAGAGCTGGCAAAGTACGAGAAAGAAGTAAAAGACTTACAGGAAGAGAGAGCGGCAATTATCCAGCAGCAGGAGCAGCGCACAAGTTTACTTGCGGCGATCGCAGCGGGAGAAGTACAAGACGGAAACGGAAACGTAACAGTGCCTGCAGTACTTAGAAGTATCGCGCCAGCAGACGGCAGCGGAACACAGCAGCGCACAGCGGCAGTAGATAAGTACGACACAATGGAGTACCGCAAAGCATTTATGAATTATGTGTGTAGAGGTGTAGCAATTCCAACAGAGTACAGAGAAGCCAGCACAACTACAACAGCAGAAAGCGGCGCGGTAATTCCAACTACAATTATGAATGAAATTATTACAAAGCTGGAAAGTTACGGCAGCATTTACGCAAAGGTGCGCAAGATTAACGTACAGGGCGGCGTATCAATTCCAATCGCAGACTTAAAGCCTACTGCGCACTGGATTACAGAGGGAAAGAGCAGCGACGACCAGAACGCAAGCGCTAAAAATTCAGTGACATTTAATTATTACGGCTTAGAGTGCAAAATCTCACAGAGCATTTTAGCAAACGTAGTAACACTTAAAATGTTTACAGATTTATTTGTGCCTATGGCGACCGAGGCTATGGTTAAAGCTATCGAGATTTCTATTTTTAACGGAACAGGCGAGGGGCAGCCATTAGGAGTATTAAAAGACAACCGAGTAACAACCGTTGTTACACTGACACCAGAAGAGTACGCAAGTTGGAGCGGCTGGCATAAAGTAAAAGCAAAAATGAAAAAGGCGTACAGAAACGGCAGCTTTATAATGAACCAGTCAACTTTTGACGTTGGCATTGACGGAATGGAAGATAAAAACGGGCAGCCTATCGGGCGTACAAATTATGGCGTAAACGGCGAAGAGACATATCGCTTTATGGGTAAGAACGTAGAGACTGTAGAGGACGATATTTTACCAAGCTGGGACGACGCAAACGAGGGCGACGTAATCGCAGTATTTATGAACTTTTCGGACTACGTTATTAATACAAATATGGAAATGCAGGTAGTAAAGTGGACAGACCACGACAACAACAAAATCAAGAATAAATGCTTGATGGTAGCCGACGGAAAGGTAGCCGACGCTGCGGGCATTATCTTAGTAAAAAAAGGCGTAAAGTCAGTTTAATAACAATAATGCAGGCGGCGTAAAGCTGCCTGCTAGAAAGGCGAAACAATGAAAGGGCATTTAGATAAAAAGCAGCTCGAGGAAGAGTACAAGGTAGACGAACTTAGAGATCTTGCTAAAAGTCTGGGGTTAAGTCCAGACGGGAAAAAAGCAGAGCTTGTAGAACGTATCTCGGCAACAGAGGTAGACATACCCGACGAGGACGACGAGCAGCAGCCGGCAGCAAACACGCCGACAGCAAACGAGCAGCAGGCAGCAGGCGCTAACGTGTCCGTTTCGGACACAACAGTAAAGGTTATTGTAACAGAGACATACAAAGACTTGCAGCGAGATATTACACAGCACGCGGGCGACACGTTCGAGGTGACAAAAGAACGCGCAGCGCAGCTTATAGAGGCAGGCGTAGCAAAAGCAGCAGAGTAGGGGACGACTATGAGGACAGCACTAATAAAAGCAATTAAAGACAGTATGCGTATGTCTACCGCCTCGGCTATTATCGAGGACGATATAAGCGGCTGTATAGAGGCTTGCTTTAAAGACTTGCAGCTTGCAGGCGTGGAAAAGATAGACGACACAGACGCGCTTATTATTAGAGCTGCACAGCTCTTTACAAAAGCAGATTTTAACTATAACAACCTTGCAGACAAATACAGACAGAGCTACGACGCGCTTAAGATGTCTTTAGCACTTTCTGGAGAGTATAACACGAAAGAAAGCGAGGGCTAACAATGTATGGAGAGATAACCTTAAAGACGCAGCTAAACGCGACGGAAACAGAAAGCGTAACTATATGCTGCGAGGTAGACAGCATAACCCAGAGCGAATACGCGACAGCGGGCGTTAAAGACATTAAGCCAAGCTATAAATTTACTGTATGGGCGCACGAATATAACGACCAGACAGAGTTAGAGTACAATGGGCAGCGATTAACTATTTACAGGACTTATAAAAAGCCAAACGAGGAAAAGTTAGAGCTGTACGCGGAAAAGAGGGCGGGCAAGCGTTGAGCAACGAGAACATAAACACAGCAGGCGCAGCTATAGCCGAAGCGTTGGCAGAATATGACCAAGAAATAGCAGACGCAACAAAGCGAATAACCGACGAAGTAGCAAAAGAGGCGGTAGACACTCTTAAGAAGAGCAGCCCCAAACTAACGGGAAGCTACCGCAAGGGCTGGCGCAAAAAAGCAGCATACACAGACAAACGAACTAAGCGAAATACTGTATATAACGAGACAGACTACCAGCTAACCCACTTGCTGGAATATGGACACGCAAGCAGGAACGGCGGCAGAGTTAGAGCTATACAGCATATAGCGCCTGTAGAGCAGGCGGCTATAGAGGCGCTACAGGAAAGGATAGAGGCAGCAGCGAGCAAATGAGATTAGAGACAATTATAGAACGCGTCCGCACGCTGGGGCTACCTCTGGCAAAGGACGAGTTTAGAGAGACAAAAGAGACACCACTACCCGAGCTGCCGTATCTGGTATACATAACACCGCAGGACAACGTAAGCAAAAGCGACGACGGCACAGTAGGAGTTAGGGCGATACAGGCGGCTATAGAGCTTTACACAGACAAAATAGCCGACAGCAGCTTAGAAAAAGATATAGAGCAAAAAGTATTATACGACGTAGGCTTTAACAAATTCCAAGAGACAATACAAAGCGAAGATATGGTGCAGACGGCATACGAATTTACCATATACGAAAAAATAAGAAAGAGAGGACAGTAACAATATGGATAGCGAGAGAATCACACTCGGCAGCGGCAAGCTCTACTGCGTTAAATTTGCGGGAACAATCCCAGCGGACGAAACAATAGAAACAGAGGATAACCAGCTTGCGCACATCAAGGGCGGCGCGTCGCTCGAGTACACAGCAGAGAGCTACACAGCCAAGGACGACTTAGGCGTAGTACAAAAAACTAAAGTAACAAAGGAAGAGGCAACACTTAAAGCAGGCTTGCTTACTTGGTGCGGGGCTACATTAGATAAATTATGTGCAACAGCAAGAGTAACAACCTCTGGCAAAAAGCGTACTGTAAAAATCGGCGGCTTAAAGAACCAGAAAAACGACAAGTATTTAATAAGATTTTTACACGAGGACGACGAGGACGGCGATATTAGAGTAACAATCGTCGGAAAGAATGAGGCGGGCTTTAGCTTTACGTTTGCAACAGACGCAGAGACAACACTAGAGCCGACATTTACGGCTTACCCAATGGACAAAGAGGGCACACTTATAATTTTCGACGAGGAAATAGTACAGAACGTATAAGAGATTAAAGCGGCTGCGCAAAAGCAGCCGCCATAGAAAAGAGGTTAGAATATGGCAAATAAAAGTTTTGATTTTGGAAAATTAAAGCGCAGCTTTTACCCTACTAAGTTAAAGGACGGCAAAACTCTTGTAGTTGAAATGCCAAAAAAGCGCACTTTTGAAAAAATGCAGATTATAAACGACATTGACACAGACGAGGCTAAGAGCGGCGAGGTATACGACGAAATGCTAGAGCTTTTAGCAGAAATCTTAAGCAATAACAGAGGCAAAGAGGTTATTACAGCGGAGTACTTAGAGCAGGAAGAGTACGATATAGAGGAGATCATAGCGTACATTAACGACTATGCAGACTTTGTAAACAGTATTAAGAATAACCCAAACTAAAGCTGCCGCACTACCCGAACGGGCAGACAGAGGCGGCAGAGTATACGTACACCGCAGACACACGAGCAGAAAAGCTAGTTATAGATTATTTAAATATAAGCATATTCGACGTGCAGGAAATGCCGATAGACCTATACTTATACTTTATGCGAGAAAGCTATATATATACGCTTAGCCAGACGGAAAAGGGCAGAAAATATTTAGAGGACTGCTACAGAATGACGCAGACCAAGCCAGACCGCAAAAAGATAAGAGAAAAGATTAAGAGCCAGAAAGGAGCGTAACAAGTGGCAGGCAGTATTAAAGGTATTACAATCGAAATAGGCGGCGATACTACTAAACTATCCAAAGCGCTTTCTGGCGTTAATAGTTCGTGCAGCTCTTTGCAGAAAGAGTTACGCGAAGTAGACAAGCTACTCAAACTAGATCCGACCAATACGGAACTATTAGCACAGAAACAGAAAATATTAAAAGAGGCTATAGGAAGTACAAAAGAGAAGTTAGAGACCTTAAAAGAGGCAGAAAAACAGGTACAGGAACAGTTTGAAAATGGCGAAGTATCAGAGGAACAATACAGAGCATTACAAAGAGAGATAGCCTCTACAGAAATCAAACTCGGCGATTTGGAAAAGCAGGCAGAGGAAAGTAATAAAGAATTTGAAAACACAGGGAAAGCAGCCGAAGAGACAGCGAAGAGCGTAAGCAAAATTGACATGGCGGCGAAAGCATTTGATACAGTAGAGGATAAAGCAGGCAAAGCAGCTAAAGCTATGGCGCCTTTATCGGCAGCAGCGGCAGCAGTAGGCACAGGAGCCGTAGCGTCTGCTATGAATTTAGACGACGGCTACGACATAATTATAACTAAAACAGGCGCTACGGGCGAGGCGTTAGACGACCTCAACAAGCGCATGAACAACATTTTTAAGGATATACCGACAGACGCGGAGACGGCAGGCACAGCAATAGGAGAGGTTAATACACGTTTCCAGCTTACAGGCGACGAGTTAGAGAGCTTATCAAAGCAGTTTATCGAATTTGCAGAGATAAACGGGACAGACTTAAATAGCAGTATTGACAATGTAGACACAATCTTAAATAAATTCAACGTAGACGCAGGACAGGCGGGCAATGTATTAGGACTGCTCACAAAAGTAGGACAAGACACAGGGCTGTCTATGGACACATTAGAGAGCTCATTAATGCAGAATGGCAGCACCTTAAAAGAAATGGGGCTAGGCATTACAGAAAGCGTAAATTTGCTTGCTATGTTTGAAAATAACGGCGTAGACGCTACTACAGCTATGGCAGGCTTAAAGAAAGCTGTAAAGAATTATACAGCAGAGGGCTTAAGCACAGACCAAGCGCTACAAAAGACAATAGACAGCATTAAAAACGCAAGTACGGAGACAGAGGCGTTAAGTATTGCACAAGAAACCTTCGGCTCTAAGGGCTTTGCAGAAATGGCGCAGGCAATAAGAGAAGGCAAGTTAAGCGTAGACGACTTAGGCGGCTCGCTCGAGGACTACGGCACTACTGTACAAGATACATATGAAAGCACTTTAGACCCGTGGGACAATGCTAAAGTAATGCTTAATAACTTAAAACTTGCAGGCAGCGACTTAGCGGGTACTGCGTTATCGGCATTACAGCCAGCGATAGAAAAAGTAACGAGCACAGTACAGAGCGCTACAGAATGGTTTAGAGGACTAACTGACAATCAAAAAGAAATGATAGCGACAATAATAATGATAGTTGCAGCAATAGCCCCCGCGCTACTAATTATAAGCAAAGTAGCGGGCGTTATATCAACTATGATAAACGTAATTAAGACGCTACAGACTGCAATAACAGCAGTAAACGCCGTGCTTGCAGCAAACCCCATTATATTAGTTATAGCGGCGATAGCGGCGTTAATAGCGATATTTATAACGCTATATAATAAGTGCGAATGGTTTAGAGATGCAGTAAACGAAATTTTTGAGAATGTAAAAGAGTTTATAGGCGGCGCTATTGAGGTAATAAAGGGCGTTATAGGCACTATCTGGGATAAGATACAAGAGATATGGGGCTTTATAGAGCCGTACTTACAAGCGGCGTTTGCCTTTTTGCAGCAGCTGGGCGCAGATATAGCCCAGATATTTAGCGACTGCTGGGAGATTATTAAAGTAGTCTGGGACTTAGTAGAGCCGTACTTTTCTATGTTATGGGAAAATATAAAAGTTATATTCTCGGTAGTTGGCGAAGTACTGGGCGGCTTTTTCTCGGTAGCATGGGAATATATTAAGGGCGTATGGGACGTAGCAGTACTTTACTTTACGCTTATCTGGGAAAACATAAAAGTAGTGTTCTCGGCTGTCGGCGAAGTACTGGGCTCATTCTTTCGTAACGCGTGGGAGATTATTAAAGCAGTCTGGGACGTTGTAGCGGCTTACTTTGCTGCGGTATGGAACGCTATAAAAACAGTATTTAGCGTAGTAAAAGACGTACTTACAGGGGATTTTAAAGGCGCGTGGGACGGGATTGAAAGCATATTTGCGGGTTTTGCAAACTTCTTTAGTACATTATGGGATAGCGTAAAGCGTATCTTTTCGGCTGTCGGCTCATTTTTTAGAGACACATTCGGGGCAGCTTGGGACGCAGTAAAGGGCGTATTCTCTAATTTTGGCTCTTTTTTTAGCGGCTTGTGGGACACTATAAGAAATACGTTTTCGGATTTAGGCGCAAGCATAGCAGACGCAATAGGCGGCGCGGTAAAAGCAGGAATTAACGGCGTAATTAGCATTATAGAAAACACCATAAACGGAGCTATAGGACTTATAAACGGAGCTATTAACCTTATAAACAAAATACCAGGGGTAAGCATTGGCAAAATGAGTGATTTAAGCCTACCGAGGCTTGCACACGGCGGTATTATCGGAAACGGCGGCGCTATGGTAGCAGAAGCGGGACCAGAGCTCGTACAAATGGTAAACGGCAAAGCTGTAGTAACACCGCTTACAAATACGGCGAGAAACACAGCTATAGACACCGCAAAAGGCGGCAGGGCGCAGCAAATTACAAATGAGATTAACGTAAATATAGAACACTTTGAAAACAACAGAGATGCAGACATAAGAGAACTTACAGAGGAAATGTTAGAGACTGCGGAAGAAATGAAAGAGAGGGACGACAGAGTATATGCTTAGTAATTATTACAATGCGGCTAATAGCTTTACATATAACGGCGTTAATTCTCTCGATATGGGGCTTTTTATTATGAAACAGAGCGGCGCAGATAACGCCGCCAAGCCCGTAATAGAGACTATAAACGTACCAGCGCGCGGTAATTTTATAATAGACAATCGCATAGACGAGCTGGACAATCAACAATTTAACGACTATGCACGTAAATATGTATGCTGCGTAGACGCAGACGCCTTTAAGCTGGACTTAGAAGAACACGCCCGCAGGCTTTACGCTTGGCTCTATGGCAGCGGTATAGAGTATAAAAAGCTATATGATACTTACGATAGAGACTATTACACGCTTGCATATGTAAGCAGCGGCGCGAGCGTGTCAGAGCTTGCTAAGCGCCTACTGGGACAAATAGAGATACAGTTTACGTGCAAGGCATATAAAAGAGCACTAAAGGGAGACGAAACAATAACGATAACAAAAGCAGCCACGATCACAAACCCAGAGGGCTTTACAGCAACGCCATATATGAAAATATATGGTAGCGGTAACGTAACACTCTATATAAACAATCGCGCGCATGGCTTTAAAAATATAGACGGATATATAGAGGTAGACAGCGAAAATATGAACGCGTACAAGGGCGATACATTGCAGAATAATAAAATGCTTGTGGGGGCGTTTCCTAAGCTGGCAGCAGGAGACAATAACATAAGCTGGGCGGGTAATGTAACAAAAATCGAAATAGTACCGCGCTGGTGCAAATTATGATACCGATATTATACGCTGCCAGCGAGACAGACTTTACAACAAACGGCATAGGCTTACTTACAGACGCGGTAAGCTGCATAGTAACAGAAGAGAGAAACGGAGCATATGAGGCGACGCTTGTATACCCAGCAAAAGGACACTTAGCGGAATATATAGCAGAGGACGCTATCATTAAAGCAAAAGCAAACGACACAGACGAGCCACAGCTTTTTAGAATTTACAAAAGCGGTAAACAGATAGGAAGTAATACAACGTGGAATGCAGAGCACATAAGCTACGAACTCACGGGAAACCCTGTAGAGCGTTTTAGTGTAAGCGGGGTAAACGCAGAGCAGGCACTTAACAGACTGCTAGCAGCAGCAGTATTTAAACACAAATATACGGGCGCAAGCGACATTACAACAGTAAACAGCACGAGCATAGCGGACGTGGTAAGCGTGCGTAAGGCACTCGGCGGTGTAAAGGGCAGCATATTAGATACGTGGGGCGGCGAATATCACTTTAATAACTACAGAATAGAGCTATTAAAAGCAAGAGGCGCAGACAACGGCGTAACAATCGAATACGGCAAGAACTTAACCGACGCAAAGCAAGAGCGCAACATAGCAAATATAGTAACGGCTATATTCCCATATGCAAAGTACACGCCAGAGGGCGAAGAAAACGAGGTATACATAAGCCTAAAAGAAAAGACGCTAGTACACGCAGGCGCAGCAGATTACGCATACAAGCGCTGCGAGATAGTGGACTTTAGCAGCGAGTGGGAAAGCGGCACGATTATAACCGAGGATATGTTAAGAACGAAAGCAGAGGCGTACTTAGAAAAAATAAGCACCGAGCCAGATATTAATATTACACTATCGTATGCACAGCTTAAAAAGACAAAGGATTATAAAAACATACAAGCTATGGAAAGCGTAGCGCTATGCGACACAGTAACAGTACGCATAGACAAGCTACAAATAGAAGCGACAGCGAAAATAGTAAAAGTGAAGTATGACAGCTTAAAAGAGCACTACGACACTATGGAAATAGGCAGCGTACGTACAAACTTAACTAAGCAGCTTACAGCGACGCAGCAAGAGGTAACAGAGAGCATAAAAAAGAACCAGACGCGAGCCGAGCAGATTAAAAAGCAGATAGAGCAGACAATAGCAGACACTACAGCAGCTATCACAGGAAACAGTGGCGGCTATGTAGTGCTCTACCCAGAAAAAAACCCGCAGGAGATCTACATACTAGACCAGCCAGAGCTTAGCAAAGCTAAAAACGTCTGGCGCTGGAACCTTGCAGGGCTGGGGCACAGCAGCACAGGAGTAAATGGCAAATTTACCACAGCAATAACGGCAGACGGTCAAATCGTAGCAGACTTTATTACAGCGGGCGAGCTCACGGGCGCAATACTTAAAGCGGGCACAGTATACGCAGAGGCGCTAGACGTGGAATACAGGAACGCAGTAACAAAGTACGCAGACGACGCCGCAAATAAGGCATACGAGGACAGCTTAAGTAAGATACAAACGACAGCCGAAGAGATTACGCTATTATGTAAGAAAATAAGCGAGACGGCTATGCACAATTATGCAACAGACTTTACGGACGATTTAAGCACACCTTGGTATGCAAGCTCGGCAAACAATGTAGTAGAAAGCAGCACAACGCTTGGAAGATACGCGAAAATAGTAAAAGCAAGCGCAAATTATAACAGTTACATACGCTGCAACACAAAGAAAACGCCCGCAGGCACTTACAGAGTACGTTATAAAGCGGCGACCATAGCAGGGCAGGAAAACACAGCACGCGTACAATGTAGTTTTAAGACAACAGCAACAACGGCAGCAGGGGCGCTTAAATCGGACGAGTGGACAACATTTGAACGCGATATAGAGCTAAGCAGCGACTACGACGGCTATATATACTTTTACGCGACAGTATTGGGTACAACAGTATTAATTAAAGACGTGGAAGTACTGGGGCTGCTACGAGATTACGCAGAGGCGCAGCTTACAGTAAACGCAGACAACATTACGGCAGAGGTTAAAAGGGCACAGGACGCAGAAAAAGAGTTAAAAGCGTCCATAAAGGTAAACACAGATAATATTACGAGCTGCGTAACAAAAGATAACGTAGGCAGCTACATAACGCAGTACTACAACAACGTAATAGTGGCGTTTAACAACAGTAGTAAGTATGTGCAGCTTAAAGCAGGCGAAATAAATATTTACAACGGCAAAGTGGACGCGGAGCACTTGCGCAGCCAATTTGATGAAGTTGGTAACAGATTTTGGAGAGATAACTATTACGTCGGCTGCATAGGTACGAACCAGTGGAGCGGTAACAATGCACACAAGGGCTTAGTGTTTGATTTGGAATATCAAGGTAAATATATGGCGTGGGCTAGACAAGCAGAGGCACAAAGCGGCAGCTATACTACTGTATTATGCTATTCAAGGGCAAACAGCATATACACAGACGAGGGCTTACACTTAGGAGCTAAGTTGTACGCGCACGGGTTCGAGATAAACGGCGCAAATCACAAAAATAGTAGCGCAAACGGCTATACAGTAGCAGACAACAAAAGAGTAAGCATAGTAACGGAAATACACGACAACGGCGACGGTACTATAGGCTGGACAACTTCGAGTATAACAGTGCGAGACGGATCGATAACAGGGGTGCCAGACAGCAGTACCGAAATTTAGAAAGAGAGGCGTAATATGGCAACGGCAAAAGAAGAGAGCAGGCGAAACAGACTAATCATACCAACGGGCGACGAACCTAAGACAGAAAAACAACCAACAAGCACAACAGAGAGCATACAACTACTAACAGCAGAGGCACTAGCAACTATGCAGGCGGCTATAAGGGGGTAAAAGTAAATGCAACAGGAAGAAAAGCAGGAAACAAAAGAAACGCTACAGGAAGAGCAGCAGGCAGAGCCAAAAGCGCCGACAATTAGCGCAGAGCTGCTTACAGCCGCCCGCGGAGATATGACGCTTGCAATACTGGAAGTACAGAGAGCCTACGGGCTGCCAGCGTACATTACAGACGTAATAGTAAGCGCCTGTCTTTCAGACATAAGGGACTGCGCAAACAAGGAGCTTATAAGCAAATAAGCGAAAGGAGTAATTAACAATGGTTATTATGAACGTACAGAGCATAAAAGTACCGATAGACGGCGCGCCGCCGTTTGAGTACATTATAGCCAAGCAGGGCGAAATATCCAGCCGACAAGTAGAGGTAACGTTACTACAGAATAACGCCGTATACACAATACCGAGCGGAGCAACAGCGCGAGTTAATTATTATAAACCAGACGGCAACAAGATAATTAACGATTGCACAATAAGCGACAATAAAGTAATAGTAACATACACGCAGCAAATGTTAGCCGCCGCTGGTACCGGCTTTGCAGAGGTGCAGCTATACAAAGACGGCAGCGTATTAATAAGTGCGAGCTTTTACACTAAGATTACAGAGAGCGTAAACGGCGCAGGAACTATTACAAGCGACAGCGAAAGCACGAGTTTTACTAAGTTGCTCGTAGAGACCACGCAGGCAAGAGACGGCGCGCAGAGCGCGAAAAGCGCAGCAGAAAAAGCAACGGCAGCAGCGAATAGCGCAGCAACGGCAGCGAACAACGCAGCCATAACAGCAAACGGGGCAGCAGGGAACGCGAACACGGCAACAACTAACGCGAACAACGCAGCCAACACAGCTACAGCAGCAGCAAAGACAGCACAGGACGCAGCGAAAGCAGTCTACACAGACAGAAATTACAATTTACTTGTAGACGACGACGGCGCAGTAACATTTATGTATAACAACGAGCAGTAAGAAAGAGAGGGCAATAATGGCAGTACAAAGCATTGATTTACCACGCGATACAACTATGAAAGATATAGCGGCGAGCCTGCGAGTAATAGCAGGCTTTACAGCCGCAGATCTCGTTACAATGAAACAGGTAAAAGCTATCGTAGAGGGCAAAAAAGAAAAAGAAGTATTTACAATAGGCGACCAGATCACAGTACCTTGGACGGATAAGGCAACAAATGTAACATACGCGGCAGTTATGGACGTCGTGCACTTTGGAGACGTAGAGCTTAAAGACGGCGAAACCACGAACGCTATGTTTTTACAATGGCATTATTGTACGCCATTCGGGGTACAGTATGACGCAGCAGAGGAGGAAGTGGCAACAGAGGCGACATTTAGCGCAGACTATAATTATTACACAAAAAACAGCGACGGCAGCTTTAGCCTTGCGACTGTAACAACAGGCGGCGCTATTCCTGCGGGCACAACATATTACCACAGCGCAATTAAAGACACGAGCGGCAATATTTGTAGATATGGTTACAACCGCTGGAGTCATAGCGCTATAAGGCAGTGGCTTAACAGCAAGGCGGGCGTAAATGCTTGGTGGACTGCGCAACACAAAGGCGACGTTAAGCCCGCGGAGCTTGCAACAAAGGCAGGCTTTTTAACGGGTTTTGACGACGATTTTTTGAGCTGCTTAACACCTATTAAAATCGTAACAGTACCGAACACCATAAGCGAGCCAGATAAGAACACACCGACAGAAGTTACATACGACAAAATCTTTTTACCAAGTATGGAACAGATGTACTGCACACCACAGGAAAGCGGCGAGGGTGACTACTGGGAGTACTGGAAGAGAGCCAGCGGGCGTACAACACCTTGCGCACAAGGGCAGACATACCCAGAAATGATTACATACGCCATAGAGAACCATAATTCAGCACAGTACGTCCGCTTGCGTGGTGCTTATCGTGGCACCTCGTACGGTACGTGGTGCGTGTACTCGAGCGGCGGCGTCGGCTACTACCACGCGAACAACTCTGCGCGCTGCGCGCCCGCTTGTGCAATTACGGGGGCACCCATAGCAAAATAACACTAATGCCCTGCAGACACCCTCTAAAGTTCAATGGAGAAGTGCAGAAAAGGCGCTATCTGGAAAGATAGCGTAGGCAAGTGTATACCATTTAAGTTTTAACTTTAAAGCTGCGCAGGCTTGTTAATAAATGCAAGCGCGGCGAGATAACAAAAGAAAAAGTAAACGTATGTTATAAGAGTTATGGAAAGGGGCGAAATCATGATTTTTGAGAAGTTAAAAACCAGCGTTAAAGAGCAGCGAGAAAACGAACGCTTAAAAGCTACAGTACAGGAGCAGGCGGCGCTACTCGAGTATGTAGCAACTATGGCAGACATTGACTTGCCAACGCTGGCAGAGGACACAGAGCATACGGAAAGCGAGGCGGCAGAGAATGAGTAAAGCGGCAAAGAGATACAAGAGCTATTACGTAGCAGGCTGGTATAACGAGGAAATGCTTAAAAACCTCGTAGGCAAGGGAAAATTAACACCAGAAGAGTACAAGGAAATTACAGGCGACGACTACACAGAAAAAGAGGACGACGCCGAAGCATAAGAGATAAGAGATTAACAAAAGAGTTGCGCAAAAGAAAAAATAAAAGGCGCGGCAGCGCGGAAAGGCGAAAAGATGAAAGTAAAAATTTGTGCAACTATTGGAGCACTCGGCGGGGCTATTGCTGCCTTGCTGGGCGGCTGGACTACATCACTTGCAACACTTGTAGCTTTTATGATTATTGATTATATTAGCGGGGTAATTGTAGCGGGAGTATTCCACAAGAGCAAAAAAACCGAAAGTGGCAGCTTAAAGAGCGTAGCAGGAGCAAAGGGGCTTTGTAAAAAAGGTATGATTTTATTATGCGTATTAATTGCATACCGCTTAGATCTTGCGACAGGAGTAGACTACATACGCGAGGCTGTAATTATCGGCTTTATGTCCAATGAGCTTATAAGTATTGTAGAAAATGCGGGACTTATGGGCGTGCCTATGCCAGCAGCTATTACTAAGGCTATCGACGTATTACAGAACAAAGGCAAGAAAGAGTAAAAGCGATAAACTAAAGAGATATACAAAAGAGTTTTACCCAAGAAAGCTATTAACACGGGCTTATAAAGAAAGGTAAAACCATTATGGACAAACAGGAATTTTTACAGTTAATCGTACCACTTGCACAGGCAGAGGCAAAAAGAAGAAAGGACGCAGGCAAAGGCTTTGTACTTCCTAGCGTGTGTATCGGACAGGCAGCATTAGAGACAGGCTGGGGCGGCTCTAGCCTTATGACTAAGGCTAACGCATTTTTTGGCATTAAGGCTACTGCGAGCTGGGGCGGCAAAGTGTTTAGCTCAAAAACGCAGGAGTGCTACGACAATGTTAATTACACAACTATTACAGCAGCATTTAGAGCGTACGACACACCGGCAGACAGCGTAAAGGACTATTACGACCTTATTACAGGCAGCGCACGTTACGCAGCCGCAGTAAATGTAACAGATGCACGTACAGCTATTACAGCCATTAAAGAGGGCGGCTATGCCACAAGCCCTACATACGTAACAAATGTTATGGCGGTTATTGACAGTAACAACTTAACACAGTACGATAATGTAGTAACAGAAAATACAGATCCACAGCCAGCGGAAAGCAAGAGCACCGAAGAACTGGCAGACGAGATTATTAACGGCGTATGGGGAAATAACCCAGAACGTCGCGAGAATATCACAGCCAAGTACGGCGCAGAGGCATACGAAGCAGCGCAGGCTATCGTAAATCAGAGAGCAGGAGCAACAGAACCAGCACAGCCAAGTAAGAGCACCGAAGAGCTGGCACAGGAAATTATTAACGGAGTATGGGGCAGCAATCCAGAACGCCGCGAGAATATCACAGCACAGTACGGAGCGGCAGCGTATGAGGCAGCACAGGCACGCGTAAACGAGATTATGGGTGCAGGCTCTACTATTAAGAGTAAAACAGCCGAAGAGCTGGCAGACGAGATTATTAGAGGCGAGTGGGGCAGCAACCCAGAACGTCGTGAGAATATCACAGCACAGTACGGGGCAGACGCTTACAGAGCAGCGCAGGCTATCGTAAACGAGCGTATGGGGTAAGCGTATGGCAGTTACAGTTATGGGAGAAATCGAAGCGCAGCAGATTATAACAGCAAATGCAGCCTGCCAGATTGTAGGCGGCTGCGATTTGTGCCCGTTCTTTAAAGAGGACGTAGAGCGCACGAGGGAGCGCGGAAAGTGTCAAGAGGCTATTAACGCAGAGAGCGTTAGAGAGGCACTTATAACGCTGCGAGGACAGCTTAGCGAGTAAGTACAGAATAGCACCGCTGCGGCTGGGTAATAGGCACGTAACACGCAAAAGGGCTTGTAAACCTAGTAAATAGCGGGGCTACAGTTTCTATTGAGGAAGCTGCTAAGAACGGTAAATTCTAATAAAAAGTAATTGACAAAATATTGGAGAGCAACAGGTGATAAAAACCTGTTGCTCTCTTTTTTAATGCTTGACTTTTAGTGAAAATGTGGATATTCTTTACGGAATATAAAAGAATGAGAGATAATGAAAGGAAGATTATGAATTTTTTAGTTAATAAAATACTTGATGATGGTAGCGTTTCATATGGTCTTACAGGCTCAGGATATGTGGTATTAATAATTGTCTGTGTCTTATTAATGACTATAGGATGTTTTGCAAGAGATAATAATAGTAAACTGAATGTAAAACATATTGCATTTGCAGCAATGGCTATGGCTCTTGCGGTTGCGACTTCCATGATTAAAGTTATTAAACTGCCAATGGGCGGTTCTGTAACACTGTTCAGTATGTTATTCATAGTGCTTATAGGATACTGGTATGGAATAAAGACTGGTCTGACAGCAGCTCTTGCATATGGAGTTTTGCAGTTATTACTTGATCCATATATCCTGAATGTTCCTCAGGTGCTTCTTGATTATATATTAGGCTTTGGAGCACTTGGGTTGTCAGGAGTATTTTCTAAATCAAAACACGGTCTAGTGAAGGGATATATTATAGGAGTTATAGGCAGATTTATATGTTCTTTCTTGTCTGGCTGGATATTCTTTGCTGTGTATACACCAGAATTTTTTAATAGTGCGGTACTTTATTCAGTTGTTTACAATGGCTCGTATATCGGACTTGAAGCAGTGGTAACTCTTGTAGTTATATCCCTACCTTCTGTTAATAAAGCACTGGCATATGTTAAAAATAATCTTGTATAGAATAATTGGATAAATAATATAAAAAACTCATGCAGATTGTGGTAAATGTGATTACTTCAATCTGCATGAGCTTTTTATAAGTCGGCGTGACAGGATTTGAACCTGCGGCCTCGTAGTCCCGAACCACGCGCTCTACCAAACTGAGCCACACGCCGATATTTAAATGTGACTTATATATTATAGCGTATTTATGAGGAAGTGCAAGAGAAAGAATAAAATATATTTATATATATTTATACGATAAAAATAACTGCTATATTGACTTTAGAAATGATATATGATATATACTATATAAATAATATTACGCAATGCGATAATAAGGTGGGAATGCTATTGCAAATAGGTTTAAGAGTAGTATATAATAAATATATAAGACAAATGAAATCACTCTATCCTTATATGTGGTATTACCTGCCGTAAGTAAAAAGGGGAAGAGTATGGGGAATTTAAAAGAATATTCAAAAGAAATAAAAGAAACAGCAGCCAATCTTAGAATTATAGATGACGCACTGTTTAGATTGATGGGAGAAAAGCCGGGTGTATGTGAAGAAATATTAAGAACACTTCTTGATATGCCACATTTACAGGTTGTGAAGGTTTCTGTACAGAGTGTGGTTCAGAGCTTTCAAAGAGAAATAACATTAGACGCGTTATGCATGACACAAGATGGAAGATATTGCAATGTTGAGGTGCAGAAGGGAAATTCCAATGATGATATCAGAAGGACAAGATTTCATGCGGCAGCGTTGACAGCAAAATATACACCTAAAGGTGCTGATTTTAAGAATATTCCAGATGTTACAATTGTATATATATCTGAGTATGATGTCTTAAAGAATAATCAGACAGTGACGCATGTAACAAGGTGTATGAAGAATGATGAAAGTTACGTTCCAGTGAAAGATGGAGAAGATATAATATTTGCAAACACTTGTGTTAATGATGGCTCGGACAAATCAGAACTATTGCAGTTAATGCTTAATAAAGAAGCGTTTTATAATGATAAGTTTCCACAAATTAGCAATGCGATAAGCTATTTCAAGGAGACAGAAGGAGGTCAGAGTGAAATGTGCAAGATAGTAGAAGATTATGCTAAAGAATATGCAAAGAATTCAATACAGGAAGCAATAGAAGCGAAGAAACTGGCAGATGAAGCAAAGAAACTGGCAGATGAAGCAAAGAAACTTGCTGAAGAAGAAAAACGAAAAGCTGAAGAAGAAAAACGAAAAGCTGAAGAAGAAAAACGAAAAGCTGAAGAAGCGGAGAGCAGAGCTGGCAAAGCAATTGAAAGAAATTATAGATTAATAGTGAATATCCTATCAGGAAGAACATATGAGGAAGCGGCAGACATGTTAGGGATATCGATAGAAGATGTGAAAGAAGCAGAAGCAGCGATAAAGGCTATTGATAAATAATTAGTATCTGTAGTTGCAATGATGAGTTCTTTCGGACCGATTGTTGCACTTGATAATCTTGGAAGTACATTGCAGAACACATTTGCAGCAGGAAACAGAGTGTTGGATATTCTTGATGAACAGCCGGTAACTAAGGATATCACAGGTTGTGAGGAAGTTGAATTTAATTGTGCAGCTACTGAAAATGTTACATTCTCATATGGTGAGGAAACTATAATTTCTGATGTATCAATTCCGGTTCTAAAAGGAAGCATTATTGGAATTTCAGGAAGAAGCGGAAGCGGTAAATCAACAATTGCAAAGCTTGACGCAACAGATGAGAAGATAATTGAGGCGTGCAAAAAGGCTTCAGTACCGATTTCATATCAAAGCTTCCTGATGGATACGACACTAATGTCGGTGAACTGGGAGATATGTTATCAGGCGGAGAGAAGCAGAGAATCGGGCTTGCTAAAGCATTTTACATGACGCGCCATTCGTGCTTCTTGATGAGCCGACAAGTAATAAAGTCGAGACAGAATAAACTTGCAAAATGTATCTTAAAAGGGCAAAATATACTCGTATTATTTAATTGATTAAAGGTAAGAAAGAAGGATAGATATGGGACACGAACTTACTAAGAATGATATCAAAAAGATGGAAGAAGAGATTGAGTACAGGATACATGAGGTAAGAAAGGCTGCACTTGATGATGTCAAGGAGACAAGGGCTCAGGGGGATTTAAGTGAGAATTTCGAGTATCATGCAGCGAAAAGATTTAAGAATAAGAATGAAAGCAGAATAAGATATCTGCAGAGAACGATTAAGAATGCGATTGTTATTGATGATTCATCAGCAGATGATGAGGTTGGCGTTAATAATACGGTTGAGGTATTGTATGAGGATGATGAAAGTACTGAGACTATTAAAATTGTTACTACAATCAGAGCTGATTCATTAAGCGGTATGATCAGCATAGAGTCGCCTCTTGGCAAGGCTCTTCTTGGGCATAAGAAGGGTGACAGGGTGCTTGTACAGGTTAATCCACAGGTTGAATATTATGTTGTTATCAAGAGTATATCTAATACTGATGATTCTGATGATAGTATAACAAGTTATTAATAAATAAAAAAATATATTATTAAGTTGACATAATGGCGGCATACTTATATAATCTTAGTATACATTTGTTTGCGTAAGATTATTATAAGGGGTGCCGCTTTTGCAGTTTAATGAAGCACAGATTCAGGCTATACAACATAATACAGGACCGTGCATGGTAATTGCAGGACCGGGTTCTGGAAAGACCACGGTTCTTACACACAGGGTAAGATATCTGATTGAGAGGTACGGCGTTAATCCATCAGATATTCTTGTTATTACATTTACTAAGGCTGCTGCTGAACAGATGAAGCTTAAGTTTAAGGGGTTGTCAGAGGGCAGAAACTCTGCAGTGACGTTTGGCACATTTCATGCAGTATTTTTTACAATACTTAAGGCAGCATATAATTATTCTGCACACTGTATTATTAAGCCGCAGATACAGCATGAATTCGTGAAAGACCAGATGTGCAGGCTTGAACTGGAGTATGATGATGAGAAGGAAGCTGTAGCTGGTGTTTTATCTGAGATAAGCTGTGTTAAGGGTGAAGCTGTTAATATAGATGAATATGAGAGCAGATGTATTCCACCACAGAGTTTTAGAATAATGTATAGGGCATATGATGATATGCTTGTAAGAAAACATCTGATTGATTTTGATGATATGATTGTACAGTGCCGCGAGCTTCTGATGCAGAGAGAAGATTACAGGAGAGCGTGGCAGAATAAGTATAAGTACATTCTGATAGATGAATTTCAGGATATTAATAAGGCACAGTTTGATGTCGTGAGGATTCTTGCTGATGAATACAGAAATCTTTTTGTGGTGGGGGATGATGACCAGAGTATATATGGATTCAGGGGTTCTGCTCCACAGATAATGTTAGATTTCAATAAGTATTATAGTGATGCAGTAAGAATTGACATGTGTATTAATTACAGGTCAACTGGTAATATTGTGCTTGCTTCAAGGGCTGTAGCAGAGGAGAATGAGCATCGTTATTATAAAGATATAACGACGTACAATTCACAAGGAGATACTGTTTCTGTATATGAATTCAATAGTCTGAATGATGAGAAAGCATTTGCTGCATCTGAGATAAGAAGACTCATTAACAGCGGAATAGCAGCTGATGACATTGCTGTGTTATCAAGAACTAATGTAATTGGGAATATGTATATGTCAAGGCTTGAAAGTGATGGGATTCCATGCTGCGATTATTCAGTAGTACAGGATATATATGAGCACTGGATAAGTAAGGATATTCTTACATATATAAGGATAGCACTTGGCAGCAGGGAAAGAATAGACTTTCTGCGGATTATTAATAAGCCACTCCGATATATAAGCCGTTCATATATTACACAGCCGGCAGATATTAATGCATTGAAGAGAGGCTATGAGGGGAATGAACAGATGAGTAAACAGGTAGAAAAACTGGTGTCTGATATTAGTATGATAAAAAGTATGTCTCCATTTGCAGCTGTTAATTATATAAGAAAGGGTGTTGGTTATGATGAGTATATAAGGAATTATATATATGAACACAAGGCTGATAAGGAAGAATTATATAATGTGCTTGATGAACTGGCACACAGGGCTTCACAGTATATGAGTCTGTCACAATGGCTTGATGGTATTGCAGAATACATAAGGCAGTGCGATAAAGACAGACAGAATAATACAGCAGACGGTGTGCATATGCTTACAATGCACGGCTCTAAAGGTCTTGAATATAAGATTGTACTGGTAATGGATGTCTGTGAGGGAATAATACCGTATAATAAGGCGGTTTTAGATGAGCAGATTGAAGAGGAGAGGAGACTCTTTTATGTTGCGATGACGAGAGCAAAAGAAAAGTTGTATCTTCTGTACCCCAAACAGAGGTACAACAAAGATACAACCCGTTCACGCTTTATAGAAGAGCTTCTTACTGCTCGTTATCCTCTTCTTCGTACAGATCTTCATACTCCATAGCATCTAATTCTTCGTCAAATGCTTCAGATACAAGCTCATATTCTTCATCAGATTCAATATTCTCAAGTACAGGTTCGTTGTCGCCTTCAACCTTGTATCTGTAAAGATATACCTCATCGTTGTCTGCAGCTTCACCATCAAGTGGAAGAAGTGCGATATAGTCGTTATCTCCAGCAGGGAATATGCGTATTATTGCACATTCACATTCTGTGTTATCGTCAAGCATAAGAGTTACTGTGTTATATTCCTGATTATTATTCTCCATAATGTCTCCGTTCTGCCAGTAATGGCTTTAGTATTTTCTCTACTCTAACAAATATTATGTATAAAAGCAATGAAAATAAAGAAAAAACACTTGCTATTTTATTATGTAAGGTGTATATTATGTATAAGTTAATAATTTAAGTCAAAGGGGACGATTTTAGCAACAACGCTAGGATTGTCCCCTTTTGGTTAAATTAATAGCATTTACAACGAATATTATAATCTGGAGGTTCACGCCATGGATAAAATCGATAAGAAGATAATTACATTATTACAGCAGAATGCAAGAATGCCATTAAAGGCACTCGCCGAGAATGTTTTCCTTTCATCACCGGCTGTTTCAGCAAGAATTGAGAGACTTGAGAAGGAAGAGATTATTGAAGGATATGAAGTTAAGATTAATCAGTTAAAGCTGGGATATCATATAACAGCATTTATTAATCTTGAAGTTGCTCCTGTGCAGAAACCGGATTTCTATCCATTTATCAAGTCATGCCCTAATGTTGTTGAATGTAACTGTGTAACAGGCAATTATTCAATGCTATTAAAAGTTATGTTCCCAAGTACCATGGAACTTGATACATTTATCGGCCAGCTTCAGAAGTTCGGAAGAACAAGTACACAGATTGTGTTCTCAACACCTGTTGCTCCAAGAGGTATTGATGTTAATCAGGAGATGCCTACAGATAATTAAATTCATCAAAAGTTCATAATTATTTAACCTATTAACACTGTCAGACACTTGCTGTTCTGGCAGTGTTTTTGTTATAATTATCTGAGTTTAAATTTCGTGTTACGAGGAGGTATTATGAGTAAGGCTTCAGATATATTAGATAATGTAAGTAAGGTGATTGTGGGTAAGAGAAATGTTTCAGAACTTGTTCTGACAAGTATTATTGCTGGTGGACATGTTCTCCTTGAAGATGTTCCGGGTACAGGTAAGACTATGATGGCGAAAGCATTTGCAAAGAGCATTGATGGACAATTTTCAAGAATTCAGTTTACACCAGATCTGCTTCCTTCAGATATTACAGGTGTGCATGTGTTTAACCAGAAAGAGGGGGAATTCGTATTCAGAAGAGGTCCGGTATTCGCTAATGTTATTCTTGCAGATGAGATTAACAGGGCAACACCTAGAACACAGTCAGCATTGCTTGAATGTATGGAGGAACATCAGGTTACTGTGGATGGTGAATATTCTAAGTTAGAAGAACCATTTGTTGTAATTGCAACACAGAATCCTATTGAGACAGCAGGAACTTATCAGCTTCCTGAGGCACAGCTTGACAGATTCCTTATGAAGATTAACATGGGTTATCCAGAGAAAGATGATGAGGTACTTATTCTTAACAGATTCTTAAAAGAAGATCCTTCTAAAGAACTTTCAACAGTTGCAACATGTGAAGATATTGTTGCAATGAAAGAAGATGCGAAAAATGTATATGTTCACCCAGTGCTTATTGATTATATTGTTGAACTGGCAAGGATGACAAGACAGCAGGATAATGTATCAATCGGTGTAAGCCCGAGAGGAACTCTTGGTATGCTCAATGCGGCGAGAGCATATGCGTATGTTGCAGGCAGAGATTATGTTGTACCAGAGGACATCAAGATACTTGCACCTGTAGTATGGGCACACAGAATTGTGTTACAGACAGGTTACATGAATATGGATAATAAAGAACAGATTATAGAACATGTTGTTAATAACACAGCAGTTCCTACTGAAGATTGGAAAAGATAATGAATGTATTATTGATGCTTATTGGTGTACTTATAGTATATCTGGCAATTAAGCTTGTATTTCGTTATAACTGGAATAAGGGGCTGGGTGTCGCTCTTGAATTTGAGAAAAAGCATGTTGTAAATGGCGAAACAGTTAATGTTGTTGAGGTTATATCCAACGAAAAACGTCTGCCGCTGCCATGTGTGAATCTTAAGTTTCAGGTGGACAGGGAACTTGGATTTCCTGGAACAGATACTAATTCAAGTGTGTCAGACCTTACATACCGCAATGATGTGTTCTCATTTCTGGCTAATCAGAGAATTACAAGAAGAATTCCTGTTAAATGCAATCACAGAGGTGTGTTCAAAATATCAGGCGTACAGCTTACATTTGCCGGACCATTTATGAATGAGATTAATGTTCTCAAAGTGGGTAGTACCTGTGAGATAACAGTTTATCCTAAGACTGTGGATAGTAAGAGATTCAGCTTTATAAGAAGCAGAATATCAGGAGAAGCAGAACGTAAGAAATATATGCTTGAAGATCCATTTGTGTTCAGAAGAATAAGAGATTATACAAGCAACGACAGCCTAAAGAATGTGAACTGGAAGGCAACAGCGAGAACAGGTAATCTGTGTGTTAATGAATATAATGAGTCAGTCAGCCGTAATGTATGTATTCTTCTTAATCTTGAGGATGATGGAATGCTTACATATGATTCGGTTAATGAAGAAGCAATAAGTCTTGCAGCTTCTGTGGCGGAAGAATTCATCAGACAGGGAATTAATGTCTCTCTTATTAGTAATGCATGTGATGTTGACACAAAGGAAGCAGTTGGTATAAGAGAAGGAGCAGGAGTTGGACATCTTGGAAGTATTAATACTGTACTTGCAAGAATGGATTTAAAGCTTGAAAAAGAAGAGTTTGCAGCGCTTATTAACAGAACATTTATAGAAAATGTTTCTGTCCAGAGTAGTGACAACAGTGTATATGTTGTTATATCAGCGAGCAGAAGAAAGAAGCTGCAGCAGACTATGCAGAAGTTTGAGAAAAAGTATGGACAGGTTATATGGATTGTTCCATATATGACTGGTGGAGAATACAGCCTTGATTATTGTGGTATCAGACCAGAAGGCTGGAAAGTGAAATAAGTTTATCAGGAGATAACATATGAATGAGTCGGGACAAGTTTATAATTATAATAAACTGAGAACACTAAGAACATTGACAGATATAATAAGCCAGTGTATTGTAGCGTTCGCATTTTCTGCATTTGTTATATTGGGACTTACGAATAAATCTGACAGTTATATTATTGCAACACTTCTTATGGCAGTTCCGGTTATTATAACTTATGCGGCAAGAAAGAATATACATAAGAATTTTCTATTTATGCTGATTCATGCTGCTTTGCTTATAACAGCCATTATAATTGGTAATGGAGATGCAGAGTCTACAGCATATTTTGTAAGTGTACTTGCTGTGTGTATAAGGTCTGTAAGCATAAGAGTGGCTAATGCAAGAAAAACTGAATATATGAATGAACCGCTTTATGGGAATCAGTTTGCTGATGTAACTCAGGAAGACAAGAAAGCTGCCTTGCAGGCAGGAGAGAGAATGTCACCTCTGTATTGTCTGGTTATGGTCGCAGGAAGTCTTTATGGCGGTTCAGCAGGCAACAGACTGCTTGTTAACTATGAAACAGTATTATTTGTGCTGTTTGTTCTGCTTGCTTTTCTTGCTAACCAGTTAAAAGAGCTTAATTCTCTGTTTATAAGTAATGCTGGCAAATCAGAATTTCCTGCTGAGAGAATTACAGGAATTAACATGATAATGGTCATGGTTGTGTCAGGACTTATGATTCTTGGCATGATTCTGTTCTATAGTGGGGATTATGGCAATATATTTACACTGATTGGTTCAGGTTTTGTAGCAGTTGTAAGGATAGTGCTGAAGCTGCTCTTAAGACTTATAAGAGAGAAAGAAGAAGTCTCTACGATGCCCGAAGATTCCGTGAATCCAGTCACTGATGATGATGTGGTAAAGGGAGATAACGACCTTGCATTTACTGATAATCCTGTTATGAGTGCATTGTTTACAGCATTTGCAATAGTTCTTGTAATTGCACTTGTTGTATTTATTGTCTATATGATTATCAGATATGCCAAGAATTTCAAAAAGTCACAGGATAATAATGGTGATGAGATTGAATTCATTGGCAATGACAGAAGAACAGAAGCAAGGATAAAGAGACGTCAGAGAGCAGAAGAAGCTAAGAATATGCCTGTTAATATGCAGTACAGGAAGGCATTCAGAAAAGCAGCAATAAAATCATCAAAGGCAGCCAGGGATTCGGATGGTAAATCACTTGAAAATATGCAGCCACAGGATATAACAATAAACAGAATAACTAACGATGCTGATGCTGCAGACAGAATTACAGCAAGTTATGAGAAAGCAAGATATTCTGATAAGAATATTTCCAAAGAAGAACTTGAATTTATGCTTGACTTTATAAAAAATGACAAGTATAATAAGCGTACATAATAAGTAAATGCTGTGAAGAGGACTATTAGATAGGAACCAGAGTCAGAGAACTGCCGGGTGGTGCGAGGCAGTCGAAGGAACTTATTGAACTCGCCTTGGAGCTGCTACCTGAAATCATTATGAGAAGTAGGAGTAGCCGGAAGCCAACCGTTATAGTGGACAGAATATAATGCAGCACATTTGTTGTACGTATTCAGTGAGTGCATAGCATAGCTATGAAGAAGAGTGGTAACGCGTGAGATTTATCTTTCGTCTCTTTGGGTGGAATTGCCCATGGACGAAAGATTTTTTTATGCTTATCTTTAAGGAAGCCTTTACTTATTAACAATACATATTTATATTTTCAGGAGGTTTTAGGAATGTTTGATTACAGACAGTATGAAAGAGGCTATTTTATGCCACCAGTTAAGTGCAATGACTGGGTTAACAAGGAGTATGTTGATAAGGCACCAATCTGGTGTTCGGTTGATTTAAGAGATGGTAACCAGGCTCTTGTTGAACCTATGAGTCTTGATGAAAAGCTTGAATTCTTCCAGATGTTAGTTGAAGTTGGATTTAAAGAAATTGAGATTGGTTTTCCGGCAGCTTCTGAGACAGAATATGAGTTCTGCCGTACACTTATTGAGAAAAATATGATTCCTGATGATGTTACAATCCAGGTTCTTACCCAGGCAAGACCACATATTATTAAGAAGACATTTGAAGCTGTTAAGGGAGCTCCAAGAGCAATCGTTCATGTATATAATTCTACTTCATTAGCACAGAGAGAACAGGTATTCAAGAAGTCTAAGGAAGAAGTTAAGCAGATTGCTATTGAAGGTGCCAAGTTATTAAAGGAACTTGCTGAAGCTGATGGAGGAAACTTCCTTTTCGAATACAGTCCGGAGAGCTTTACAGGAACAGAACCAGAGTATGCACTTGAGGTATGCAACGCTGTTGTTGATATCTGGCAGCCAACACCTGATAAGAAATGTATCATCAATCTTCCTGCTACAGTTGAGATGTCACTTCCACATGTATTTGCAAGCCAGATTGAATATATGTCTAAGTACATGCACAACAGAGAGAATGTTATTATTTCTCTTCATCCACATAATGACCGTTCGACAGGTGTTGCTGATGCAGAGTTAGGACTTCTTGCAGGAGCGGACAGAATTGAGGGAACACTTTTTGGTAATGGTGAGAGAACAGGTAATGTTGATATAATTACACTTGCTATGAACATGTATATGCAGGGTGTTAATCCTGAGCTTGATCTTTCCGATATGCCACATCTTGCAGAAGTATTTGAAAGACTTACACAGATGAAGATTGATGACCGTCATCCATGGTGTGGTAAGCTTGTATTTGCAGCGTTCTCAGGTTCACATCAGGATGCTATATCTAAGGGAATGCATTACAGAATTGAAAATGATCCTAATAAATGGACAGTTCCATATCTTCCAATTAATCCGGAAGATGTAGGACGTACATATGATTCAGATGTTATAAGAATTAACAGCCAGTCTGGTAAGGGTGGTGTTGCTTATGTTCTTGAACATAACTATGGAATGGTTGTTCCTAAGGCTATGAGAGAAGATCTGGGTTATGCTGTCAAAGATGTATCAGATGTTAATCATAAGGAGCTTTCAGCAGATGAAGTGCTTGAGATATTTGAGAAGAGATATAAGAAATATACACCAGTATTCAAGATTTCTGAAGTGCATTTCAAGCAGATTAATGGAATCCAGACTGTTGTGACTATTGATGAGAATGGTAAGAAATGCAATGTTGAAGATGGCGGTAATGGTCGTCTTGATGCTGTAAGTAATGCTCTTGCCAGTCACTTTGGAAAGCCTTGTGATATCTTCTGTTATGAAGAACATTCATTAAAGAAGGGCTCTGATTCTAGTGCCATTGCATATGTTGGTATTACAGGAGAGGATGGAAAGAATTACTTTGGTATTGGTATTGACCATGATATCATCAGAGCTTCTATTGATGCGTTAGAGTCAGCTATGAACAGAAGCCTTGAAGCATAATATTTAAATTGAATAATGTGTAATATAACCCATGTCCGGAACGTATACTAGAATGATACTGATTCAGGATATGGGTTGTTTTATTTATGTAGAATTAAAAAATCCCCCTCAAAGGGGGAAGCGGTACTATAGTACTAATGCTATTATACGCTCAGAGGGGAAAAGAAATATAGTTAAGGGGAAACTGTTGATTTAGACATTTTTGGAGGGATAGTAATGTTTTTTAGAAAACTATTAAGTAGTTTGAATGCAAAGGTTAAGAAAACTGCAGTTGGTGTTCTTTCAGTTGCAATGGTTGCAGGTTCTGTGTTTGCCGGTACATCTTTAAAAGCTGGTGCATACTCGAAAACACAGGATGTCCTTAATGAATTATTAGGAGCAGCAAAACCTTATGGTGTAGTTGCTGAAGAATTTAAGAATAGTAATCACAATCAGACATGTTTCGCGACTAACAAGCTTCTAATAACAGATCAGTGGATGAGTGCATGGCTTGATATGAGCGTTGGAACAACATATATCAAGAGTTTTGATAATTCTGGTTCATCAGAAGTTAATGTGGATAGAAATGCATTTAATAATCTTGTACTTGGAACTGATTATGATTATGAACCCAGAGAGAATAAATATTATATTAAAGATTCTGACGGAAAAAGAACAGGTGCTGTTATTAATGTGGCTAACTGCAAGGATACAATCAATGTTTATTATGCAGAGGATTATATGGATGTAACGGCAGCACTTGATAATGTATACGATAATTTCAAGGCGTATGCTGATACACCAGATTCGGAGGCTGATATAGTTATTGATGCTTATGATGAGAGAAAGATTGATCTTTCTTCATTTAAGAATAAGCAGATTGTAGTGGTAAATATGTATGCTAATAATTATATTGACTGGCAGGGAAAAGAAGTTTCATCTTATTATGGAGAAGGACAGCTAAACATAACAAATAAAGCACAGGGACAGTTTGTTATCATTAATCTTCTTGGCGGTGATGGTGATGCAGATATCAAAAGATTCAGCATTAATGGTAAGAATACAGGTGGATTAACAGATGTTGATATATCAGACACAGTTATTTTCAATGCTGTTAATGTAACTGGTAATATTAATATGGGTGAGGTATGTGGTATAGTTGTTGCACCGAAAGCGGATGTTACTTTAACATCTACATGTAATGGAAGAGCAATTTCTAAGTCATTTGTTAATGTCAATGGACAAATGCATTTTATATCAGATAATCAACAGCAGGAGACGACACAAAAGGAAACAACATCTGTAGCACAGTCTTCATCAGAAACAACAAAGTCAGAAGAGACAACAACTGCACAGGAAACAACAAAGTCAAACGAGACAACAACTGCACAGGAGACAACAAAGTCAAACGAGACAACAACTGCACAGGAAACAACAAAGTCAAACGAGACAACAGTTGCACAGGAGACAACAAAGTCAAACGAGACAACAGTTGCACAGGAGGCAACAAAGTCGAATGAGACAACAGTTGCGCAGGAGACAACAAAGTCGAATGAGACAACAGTTGATGCTGGTAAGGAAACTAAGCCGACAAAACCAGAATCAAACGAAACAACAGCTGTTAATGAGACAACAAAGTCAAATGAAACAACAGTAGATTCTAATAAACAGACAAAAGAACATACAACTTCATCAACTCAGGTCACAAAGAAGACTGGTGAAGTTGCAGGAGATGAAGAATTAGTTACAGGAAAAGAAGATGAGACTGTTGGTGGCTCAAGAGTCAGAAAAACTGGTGAAGTTGCGGCTGATGAAGAGGTTGTAAAGACTGGTGACAATAATCATGTATGGGTATATATTGTGATTCTTGTAGCAGCAGCTGTTATTTCTGGAACTGTTATTGTGATAAGCAAAAAGAGCAATAAAAGATAATAAATGTTAATGATATCAGAGAGGCACAACAGTTATGTTGTGCCTTTTTTATTGGGGTGGTATTGAAGCACTCTGCTTTTTTATGCTATAATGCAATATGTATGAGTTGAAGTAGGCTTTGAACACAAAATACAGTGAAGAACAAGGAGATGGAAGTTTTATGAAACATTTGATACTTGCATCGGGTTCACCAAGACGAAGAGAATTAATGAGTCAGGTAGGACTTGATTTTACTGTTGTTACAAGTGATGCAGATGAGAATATTAAAGAGATGGAGCCTGAAGATTATGTAAGAGAATTATCTTCTGTTAAGGCACAGTCTGTATTAGAGCAATATGCAGATAAAGATGATTCTGTAATCGTTATAGGTGCAGATACTATTGTTTATCATAAAGGAGAGATTCTTACCAAGCCTAAGGATGAAGAGGATGCATTCAGAATTCTTAAGTCTTTAGAAGGTCAGATACATCAGGTGTATACAGGTGTAACTATATGTAGCACACATAAGAATGTAAGTTTTTATGAGAAGACTGATGTGTGGGTATATGATATGACTGATGAGGAAATCAGGGATTACATAAGCACAGGAGAGCCTATGGATAAGGCTGGTGCATATGGTATTCAGGGAAAATTCGCAGCATACATTAAGGGTATTGAAGGCGACTATAATAACGTTGTCGGTCTGCCTGTTGCAAGACTTGTACATGAGCTTAAAACATTTTAAGGAGAAAATATATGGTTAAATTCGTAGCAAGTGACCTTGATGGGACATTGCTTCTTAACGGAGCACAGAGCGTCGACGAATCTGCTATACAGTATATCAATAAACTTGTTGACAAAGGCGTTATATTTGCACCGGCTAGTGGCAGGCAGATAACGAGTCTTAAGAGACTTTTTGGGGCTGTCAGTGATAAGCTTGCATATATTGCAGAGAATGGTGCACTTGTGGAATATAAGGGTGAAACTATTGGAAAGACTGCGATGGATAGGAAGCTTGCGTTAGAGATAATTGAGGATGTAATTGAACAGCCCAATTGTGAGGTGCTTGTATCAGGAGAACATACGGCATATATTAAGCCTAAGTCAGAAGAATATTATTACAGAATGACCAAGGTGGTCAATTACCATACTACATTAGTTGATAAGTTCACAGACATTGATGAGGATATATTAAAGATAGCTGTGTGTGATATGACAGGAATTAAGAATTCCAAGGAGCATTTTATTAACAAATGGAGTGATAAGGCTTCAGTACTCGTATCAGGAGAACTTTACTTAGACCTTATGGATACTAATGTCAATAAGGGAAGAGGAATTGAACAGATACAGAAATATTTCAGCTTAAAGCCTGAAGAATGTATGGCATTTGGTGACAACTATAATGATATTGCAATGCTAGACAGGGTGTATTACTCATATGTTATGGAGAAAGCTGTAGATGATGTTAAGAAACACGGACATTTCATAACAGGATGGGTAGAAGGAACATTAAGGGAGCAATTTAAAGAGATAAGATAAGGAGATTTAAGTTATGGATAAACATATTGATGAGTGTGCGAAGGTGTTTTTAAGAGATCAGAAACAACTTTTCGATGAGCCTGTTGCATATGATTTAGAGGAAGCTAAGGAATTCTTAGAGGACTGTATGGCGGTATACTGCAAGGATATTAAAGAATTAAGAGAAGTGATGGATGATGAGGGAATGGATGTATCTGACTTAAGCAATGATGAGCTTCTTGAGCAGTTAGAAGTATTCAGGCTTGATAATGGCGGATATTTCTTCGTGGAAGGATAGTACAGATGCGTATAAATGTTGTATGTGTAGGCAAGATTAAGGAAAAGTTTTATACCCAGGCAGTTGAAGAGTATTCTAAGAGACTTTCAAGATACTGTAAGCTTGATATTGTTGAACTACCTGATGAGAAAACACCAGATAATGCAAGTGATATAGTCAATGAACAGATTAAGAATAAGGAAGGGGAGAGAATTCTTTCTGCCATTAAAGATGATGCTTATGTATGTGCACTTGCAATAGAAGGGAAAATGCTTGATTCTGTTGAACTATCAGAAAAGATTGAAAGACTTGGAATAGAAGGAACAAGTAACATAACATTTGTAATAGGAGGCTCTTTGGGACTTGCAGATGATGTACTTAAGAGAGCTGATTATAAGCTGAGTTTTTCAAAGATGACATTTCCGCACCAGCTTATGAGAGTTATTCTTTTGGAACAGATATACAGGGCTTACAGGATTATGAAGAATGAGCCATATCACAAATAATTAAAGAGGATAGAATATGAAAAGAAGAAAAAAACCATTTATTATATTAGCAGTTATTCTTGTTGTAGTTTTATTGGTTGCAGGATATATTAAGTTCTTTAATGGACGTCTGATATATTTCACAACAGGTATGAAGAGCGGTGAGCTTATTAAGACAGCAGGACAGAAGACAACTTATACATGCGAGGCAGATATTCTAATGTCTGATGTGAAGAAGGAATATGAGGAAATGTTTGGCAGTAATATATGGAGAGAGAAAATTGGTGATGCTGATTTTGAAAGCTATATTAAGGACCAGATTAAGAGTAAGTTAATGCGCGTCAAGGCTATGAATGTTAAGGCTAAGGAACGCGGTGTTGTGCTTGGAAGAGAAGAAAAAGATTCTGTGGGTAAGGCTGTTGATGCATTTTACAATGAATTAACAGAATCGCAGATAAGCAGTACAGGAATAACTAAGGATAAACTGAATACAATGTTTACTGAATTTGCAATAGCACAGAAACTCTACGATGACCTTACTTCCAGCATGGATATTGAAGTAAGCGCAGATGAGGCAAGAGTTATTGATATCCAGTATATTGTATCAGATTCAGAGGAAGATATTAATAAAGCATATAATCTTGTGAATTCTGGAAGTTCATTCTTTGCTGTTGCCAAGGAGTACAATGCGGATGGCGAATATGAGTACGAACTGAAACGTGGCGAGATGGATGCAGCATTTGAAAAAGCAGCATTCAATCTGTCTACTGGGGAGATGAGCAGTATAGTTGAGGCAGCAGGCAGATATTACATTATAAGATGTACATCGGATAATGATAAGGCTAAGACCGAGGTTAATAAGTCTGCAATTCTTGAAAAGAGAAAGTTAGAGCAGTTTAATGCTGATTTTGAGAAATATGAAGCTGGTATATATATGGAATTTAATAATAGCGAATGGAAGAAATTAAGTATTCAGGATGCGTATACGTTGGGAAGCAGCTTTGAGGATACTTTCAATGCGTATTTTGGAAAGTAAAGAGGAGAGTAATTAATAATGGCAGCTAATAAATATGATGCTAACAGTATATCAATACTGGAGGGCCTTGAAGCGGTAAGAATGAGACCTGGTATGTATATTGGAAGTGTCGGAACAAAAGGTCTTAATCATCTTATATATGAGATTGCGGATAATTCAGTGGATGAACATCTTGCGGGTTTTTGTACACAGATAAATGTAACTCTTAATGATGATGGAACAGCAACTATCAAGGATAATGGACGAGGTATTCCTATCGGAATCCATCCTAAAGCCGGAATACCTGCGGTTGAGGTTGTATTTACAGTACTTCATGCAGGTGGCAAGTTCGGAGATGGCGGATATAAGATATCTGGAGGACTTCACGGCGTTGGTGCATCTGTAGTTAATGCACTTTCTGTATGGCTTGAGGTCGAGATAAGAGTTGATGGTGGTGTGTACAAGCAAAGATACGAGCGTGGAAAAGCAACAGCGCCGCTTGAAAAGATTGGTACATGCAGAAAAAATGATACTGGTACAACTGTTACATTTCTTCCTGATGGAGAAATATTTGAAAAGACAAGATTCAAAGCAGACTCGATAAAGAGCAGACTTCATGAGACTGCATATCTTAATCCGGGGCTTACAATTGAGTTTGAAGATAAGAGAAAGGGCAGCGAGGATAAGGAAACTTTCCATGAGCCTGACGGACTTAAGGCATATATCAAAGACCTTAACAATGGCAAAGAGACAGTATGCGATATCGTCTACTTTAAGAAGAAGCAGGAAGATATTGAGGTTGAAGTAGCATTTCAGTTTGTTAATGAATTTGAGGAAAATATTCTTGGCTTCTGTAATAACATATACACTCAGGAGGGTGGAACGCATATTACAGGCTTTAAGACCAAGTTTACAATGATTATCAACCAGTATGCGAGAGAACTTGGCATCTTAAAGGATAAGGATGCGAATTTTACAGGTCTTGATGTAAGAAATGGTATGACTGCAGTTGTTGCAGTTAAGCACCCTGCACCAAGATTTGAGGGACAGACCAAGACCAAGCTTGATAATCCGGATGCTGGTACAGTTGTTGCAAATGTAACAGGAGACGAGGTACAGCTTTATTTCGACAGACATTTGGATGACCTTAACGCTGTAATTGCATGTGCTGAAAAATCTGCGAAGATACGAAAAGCAGAAGAAAAGGCTAAGACAAATATGCTTACAAAGCAGAAGTTCTCTATAGACAGCAACGGAAAGCTTGCCAACTGTGAGAGCAAGAATCCGGAGGAATGTGAGGTGTTCATTGTTGAGGGAGATTCAGCTGGAGGTTCAGCAAAGACTGCAAGAAACAGAAGAACTCAGGCAATTCTTCCAATCAGAGGTAAGATTCTTAATGTTGAAAAGGCAAGTATTGATAAGGTACTTGCCAATGCCGAGATTAAGACAATGATTAATTCATTCAACTGTGGATTCTTAGAGGGCTACGGTAATGACTTTGATATTAGCAGATTAAGATATAATAAGATTATTATCATGACTGATGCCGATGTGGATGGAGCACATATTGATACACTGCTTCTTACATTTTTCTACAGATTCATGCCTGAGCTTATTAATCAGGGACATGTATATATTGCTACACCACCTCTTTATAAGGTTGTTCCTAAGAAGGGCGAGGGTGAATATCTATATGATGACAAGGCACTTGAGGATTACAGAAAGAAGCATACGTCAGGAACATTTACACTTCAGAGATACAAAGGTCTTGGAGAGATGGATCCTGACCAGCTATGGGAGACAACTCTTAATCCTGAAACAAGAATTTTAAAGCAGGTTGAGATTGAGGACGCAAGGCTTGCAACTGAGGTTACAGCAATGCTTATGGGTACAGATGTACCACCTAGAAGAGAATTTATATATACGCATGCTAATGAAGCTGAGATTGATGCGTAAAAGCTAAAGGAGTAGAAAATGGCTGAGAAGATTATAAGGACTGAGTATTCTGAGGTTATGCAGAAGTCCTATATAGATTATTCCATGAGCGTTATTACAGCAAGAGCACTTCCTGATGTAAGGGACGGTTTAAAGCCGGTACAAAGAAGAGTGCTGTATGCCATGGACCAGTTGGGGCTTAATTACGACAAGCCTCACAGAAAGTCTGCACGTATCGTTGGTGATACAATGGGTAAATACCATCCACATGGTGACAGTTCAATATATGAGACACTTGTTGTACTTTCACAGGATTTTAAGAAGGGTATGGCTCTTGTTGACGGACACGGAAACTTCGGTTCTATCGAAGGTGACGGAGCTGCCGCTATGCGATATACAGAAGCTAAGTTAAAAAAGTTCACACAGGACGTATATCTTGCTGACCTTGATAAAAATGTTGTGGATTTCGTGCCTAACTTTGATGAGACAGAAAAAGAGCCTGAGGTTCTTCCTGTAAGAGTACCTAATCTGCTTGTAAATGGTGCAGATGGTATTGCGGTTGGTATGACAACTAATATCCCTCCACACAATCTTTCAGAGGTTGTTGATGCAGTATGTGCATATATGGATAATGAGGATATCACAACAGACGAGCTTATGCAGCTCTGCCCTGGACCGGATTTTCCTACAGGCGGAATTGTAATTAATAAAAGCGAGCTTGGTGCAATATATGAGACTGGAACAGGTAAGATTAAGTTAAGAGGCAAGGTCGTATTCGAGCCTGCCAAGAACCGTTCTGAGAAGGACAAGCTTGTTATTACAGAGATTCCATATACAATGATTGGTGCTAACATAGGTAAATTTATATCTGATGTAGTAAGCCTTATAGAAACTAAGAAAACTACCGATATTGTCGACATTTCCAATGAATCTTCTAAGGAAGGAATAAGAATTGTCCTTGAACTTAAGAAGAACGCTGATGTCAAGAATCTTGAAAATCTTCTTTACAAGAAGACCAAGTTGGAAGATACATTTGGCGTAAATATGCTGGCTATCGTTGATGGAAGACCTGAGACCTTAGGTATTAAGGATATAATAAAACACCACATTAATTTCCAGTATGAGCTTGCTACAAGAAAGTACACAACACTTCTTGAAAAGGAGAAGGCTAACAGGGAGATTAAGGAAGGTCTTATAAGAGCATGTGATATTATTGACCTTATTATCGAGATATTACGAGGCAGTGCTAATCTTAAGATGGCTAAGGACTGCCTTGTTAATGGTAATGTTGAGGGAATCAAGTTTAAGTCAGAGCAGTCAAAAAAGCAGGCTTCAGGTCTTGATTTCACAGAGAGACAGGCTGGCGCAATATTAGAAATGCGTCTGTACAAGCTGATTGGCCTTGAAATTCTTAATCTTCAGAAGGAATATGATGAATGTGTCAAGAAGATTGAGAAGTATGAAAAGATACTTGGCAGCAGAAAAGAGATGGCTAAGGTTATCAAGTCTGACCTTCTTAATATTAAGAAGGAATATGGTGTTGAAAGAAGAACTGTAATTGAAGACGGCGAAGCTGCTGTATTTGAGGAAAAGAAGATTCCAGAGATGGAAGTTATGTTTATTATGGACAGATTCGGATATGCAAGAACCATTGATATGGCTGCATTTGAGAGAAATAAAGATGCTGTATTTAATGAGAACAAATATGTCATTCCGGTAATGAACACAGATAAAATCTGCATATTTACTGATATGGGAGACATGCATCAGTTAAAGATAAAGGATCTGCCATTCACTAAGTTCAGAGATAAAGGCACACCGATTGATAATCTGTGTAACTATGACAGCTCTAAGGAGATAATTGTGTACATTACTCCATTTGAACGACTTAAGAATCAGAAAATGCTGTTTGTCACAAGACAGGGAATGATGAAGCTTGTAGACAGCGAAGAATTCCAGGTTTCAAAGCGTACAGTTGCATGTACGAAATTAGCAGATGATGATAAGCTAATCGGAATGTATTCTACAGACGCAAGAGTAGAAATCTATTCCAAGTTCTCACTTGATGGAGAAATCAAGGAAGAAGAGGTTGTTGAGAGTAACCAGAATGTAATTGTGCAGACAGAAGGCGGCGTATTCTTAAAGTTCCCATTAACAGACATTCCAATGAAGAAGAAGAGTGCTGTTGGCGTAAGAGGAATCAAGCTTTCAAAAGATGATTATATAGAAGATGTATTCCTGCTAACAGAAGGTGATGAGTTCACCATGGAATATAAGGGCAGGAGTATCAGCTTTGCCAAGATGAAGACGGCACACAGGGATACTAAGGGAACTAAGATAAGAGTATGATTTTAACGGTTGGGGAGTCGAAGAAGTGCTTCACACCATCACAACTAAGGTAAGCGGTCCTAGTGGCTGTATATGGCGGCATAACACCCACACGGACAGCTTACAATTTAGTTGTGATGGTGTGAAGCACTTCTTCGACATGACCACCCTTAAAAAGTATATTTTTCTAAAATATAAATGGATAGTTAGTTAAATTGTTTTTGGGTTGGCGAGACTACATTTGAAAGAATAATTTGACCAGCGAGGTCACTTTGTTAGTCAGAAAATGGTATGGGATTATCCATACCATTTTTTAAATACTGGAGACATATGGCATGAAACAAAATCGGTACTTCGCGGTGGTGGTGTCTGTGAGTTAAGCGTTAGCGACAACGGAATGTAAGCTTACCGTGTGGGTGTTAATGCCGCTATATACAAAAGTTCGGTGCAGGAAATCTCGTTCAAGCGAAGCACGTTTGATTTCCTGCACCGTAATAAACTCTGTATATGGCGGCATTTACAGCCACTAGGTCAGCTTACCTAAAGTTGGCACTAATGCTTGACTCACAGAATGTACAACCCCGAAATACTATTTAATTCTCTTCCATATATTTATCATATATAGCAATAACCTTATTCATAACCTCCGGTCCCGGAGCACCAAGAGTAAGTCTCTTATCTACACAAGTCTGAAGGCTGATAGCCTCGTAGATATCTTCATCAAATACAGGGCTCACAGCCTTATATTCATCAAGTGAAAGGTCATCAAGTGCGATATTCTTCTCAATACACATAAGAACAAGCTGGCCGACAATACCATGGGCTTCTCTGAAAGGAACTCCCTTTTTAACAAGGTAGTCAGCAGCATCAGTAGCATTAGTGAAGCCGTTCTTTGCTGAAGCTTCCATTCTCTTGTTGTTGAACTTCATAGTATCAATCATGCCCTTGAAAAGGCTGATGCAGCCTTTGGCTGTGTCAAATGCGTCAAATGATAATTCCTTATCTTCCTGCATATCTTTATTGTAAGCAAGAGGAATACCCTTCATTGTTGTAAGGAGGCTCATAAGAGCACCATATACTCTGCCTGTCTTACCTCTTACAAGCTCTGCGATATCAGGGTTCTTCTTCTGAGGCATAATAGAGCTTCCTGTACTGAAAGCGTCATCAAGTTCGATAAATCTGTATTCGTTAGAATTCCAGATGCATATTTCCTCAGAAAAACGGCTTAAATGCATCATAATAGTTGATAATGCAGATAAGAATTCAATAAGGTAATCTCTGTCAGAAACAGAATCCATGCTGTTGAGTGTTGGTCCGTAGAAACCAAGGAGAGAAGCAGTAAGTTCTCTGTCTAATGGATAAGTTGTTCCTGCAAGTGCACCTGCACCAAGAGGACAGTAATTCATTCTTTCATATATATCGTGAAGTCTGCTTCTGTCGCGCTTGAACATTTCGAAATATGCACCGAAATGATGAGCAACAGTAACAGGCTGTGCCTTCTGAAGGTGAGTAAATCCAGGCATGAATGTATGAGTGTTTTCTTTCATGATTCTTAAGATAACAGCCATAAGCTCTTTAAGCTCAGCATCAGTATTAAGAACTTCCTGTCTTGTGAAAAGTCTCATATCAAGAGCAACCTGGTCATTTCTGCTTCGTCCTGTGTGAAGTCTCTTTCCGGCATCACCGATTCTCTCAATAAGAGTAGCCTCCATAAATGTATGGATATCCTCGTATTCATCAGTGATTTCAAGCTTTCCTGATTCAATATCAGCAAGAATTCCCTTAAGACCTTCTACAATCTGCTCACTTTCGCTTTCAGGAATAATTCCCTGCTTGCCAAGCATAGTAGCATGTGCAATACTTCCTTCAATATCCTGCTTATAGAACTTCTGGTCAAATGAAATTGATGCATTGAAGTTGTTAACAAGCTCATTAGTTTCTTTGGTGAATCGTCCACCCCATAATTTCATTTATAAATCCTCCTTGAATTAAATATCTGTATTTTCTTCATTAAAATTATCTTCTTCATCTTCAATAGAAGAGAGAAGACTGTCAGTAAGTTCATCATCAATATCAGGTGATTCAAGATTCTCGAAATCATCCATATCATCAAGAATAGAACTTTCTATATTATCATCAGACAGTTTCTTAATGTATTTGTCAGTAAGAGACGGATCATCAAGATATTTTCTGACAACTGACGGGAAATGTGTCATATTTACTTTTCCTGCTTTAATAAAGCGGCTGGCAAGATAAATGCCAATCAATATAATAATGCAAAATGTAGTAATAACGCAACCCAATATTAAATTAACAGGACGATATTTTAATACAACGGTATGAGTTCCGGCACTTACGTCAACACATAACAATGCATTTTCCCAGGCATAAGTGTCAGCTTTCTTGCCATCAATATACACAGACCAGCCACCATCGTATGGAATAGAGAATAATATTGCTTTGTCTGAGGAAGCAGTAAGAGTTCCTGTAAACTTAGTATCAGAGAATTTCTCAACCTGATAGCTTTCTGAATTGAGTTTATTGTAAGCCCTGATGAATTTGTCTTCATCGAGTGTGTATACAGAAAGATTCATTCCGCCGGTATCAGAAGTTACTTCGACAGTATCTGTGTCGTGGACATAACCAATATCAAGAATCCGGTTATTGCTCTTTATATTATTGTAGGTGTAAGTGGTTGTGTTATTAATAGTAACAGTTACGGAATCAACAGATTTATTCGCAACTGACAGGTACATATGACCACTCTTTGAAGGTGTTATAATACAATCGGCTTCAGTAGGGAATGAAGTAGTATATTCAAATACATCACTTATTCCGGTAAGAGATTGAATAAGAAGATTCTGGTTCTCAATACCATTGTTATTCTTAGCCATAACAAGGTCATATGCTGTTGAACTGTTAATCGCATAACCAATAGGAAGTGTGTAATTATTCTTATACACAAATTCACCATCGCTGCCTGTATAATAATTTCTTATATCACTTTCAACTAAAAGTCGGTTAGAAATAGTGTATTTTACAGAGAAAAGAGAATCAGTAACAGCGGTAAGACCATTGCAGCCATATGCATTAGTTGAATTTTCCATTCCTATAAGGTTGTAAAGCTTTGACATTCCTGCATTGCATGTTGATGAAAATGTTGAAACAGTTCGGTAATTATGCCATGCACCATCATTTTTAGAACGCGCTCCAAAAAGCTTATCCATTCTATAGAAGGATGTGTCATTATCAGATACGGTTTTTGTAACAGTCTTTACGGCATCATAATCAAGAAGATATGATGTACGGCTTGTTGTTCCAATACCGGTTGCATCCATATTCAGTGTACATTCAATGATTGATACTGAGAATGCAAGCATAAGAACAACAGGAATTTTGAGCCTGGCGTTGTTATGAATAAACATTAACAGACCATATATAAGAATAAATATTCCACTTATATATATACTCTTAAATGAATATTCAGTCTCAGAGTTAATAAAAAGTTCTTCCATAATAAGCAGAAGACCAATTGCAATCCATAATGATGCACCAAGCTGCTTGTTAGTAGAATTCTTAAGATTAATAACAGCTTCATAGCACATTGCAAGCAGGAAGAATATATATATGAATGACTGTCTGCAAGGCAGGCTGTTAGGAAAATGCATACCATGCCATATATAGTTAGGTATATTTAAGTTAAATGCTGTCAGGAAGATAAGCAGGATGACACATTTGCCAATCTTCTCGCGTGCATTGACTTTGCTGCACATAATATAAAGCGGTAGCAGTACAAAAACAGCAACGCCGCAGTATATATTAGGCAGATGGTCCAGTCCTAAATGAACCGGAATGTTGATAAGCTGTCTTGTGAGCATTGATAATATGCTGAAATAAGAAATAAGCTTATCAGGGAATGCTGTGTCGCTTGAGGCTGAAAGTGAAAATGTATAGAATTCAGGCAGAAGAAGACACGCTCCCAGTCCACCGGCAAGTAGTGAATATACACAGAAATTAATAAATTTCTTCACATACTGCATAGGGCTTTTAATACCGTTATAAGCTATCATAAGAACAACATAGTAAATCACTACTGAAAGGCATACCATGATTGCAATATAATAATTAGTAAATATACATAATCCTAGAGTTATGCAATAGAATATGCAGCGGTTCTCATTAACAAGTCGTTCAAGTCCAAGCATGATAAGTGGAATCAGAATAACACAGTCAAGCCACATAATATTCCAGCTGTATGCCGCAATGAAGCCGGACATACCATAGAACATACCGAATATGGCAGCAATTACATGCTTGTTATTATTGTGTTTAGTAAGATAATACGTTAAAGAAAGACTGCTGCCAGCTATCTTAAGTATTATAAATGCATTCATTATCTCTATAGTGTATTTCTGAGGAAAAAGTGCAACGAACCAGTTAGATGGACTTGCAAGGTAATATGCGAACAGAGATGTGAAGTTAGTTCCCATTCCTATATCCCATGAGTAAGTAAGACTTTCACCATTTCTTATCTTGTGCCACAGTTCTGAAAAGAATGGTGCATACTGATGGTACATGTCAGACCTCAGATAACATTCGTTTCCCCATGGGAATATGCCTCTTGTATAGTACAGTGCCATCATAATTATAACTGGAAGTACAAAGGCAGCAAGATATGTAAAGTTAGAATTAAGAATTGATTTCTTTGATGAATTCATGGCTTCCCTCCCTTAGCCGGTAATAGTAACATTTTACCAAAGAACGAAAAAAGTGTAAACAATTATAGGCAAATTAGGCTTGTATTCGATAGTACAATTTTGTAAAATAGAAAAGTACGCAAAAGGAATCTTCAAAGGGTAATGCTTAAGGAGAGTGTACATGGAATACAGACAATTATATAAAAAACACAAAAGGGCTGTACAATACGGAATATGTGCAGTTTTTCTGATTATAACCGGATTGATATATCTGGCAGGAAGAAAGAACGCTTCAGTGTCAGAGAATACATTTGCAGATAATGTCGTATCAAGTAGTATAGAAGACAGCTGGCATATGGAAAGTGAATCATCAGTTGAAGACATATATGTGTATATATGTGGTCATGTTAATTCTCCAGGTGTTGTAAAGTGCCTGAAGGGAACAAGGCTGTATGAAGCAGTGGCAATGGCTGGTGGAGCTGATGATTTGGCTGATATGTCTGCAGTTAATCTTGCAGCACTTGTTGCTGATGGGGAAATGATATATATTCCGGCATATGGAGAGGACATTTCTGTTGAAGAACAGACAGAGGGGATTGTTAATATTAATAAAGCTACAGAAAGTGAGCTTATGACACTGCCGGGAATTGGAAGTTCAAGGGCGGCAGATATAGTAAGATACAGAACAGATAATGGTAGATTCCAGACAATAGAAGATATAATGAAAGTGTCTGGAATTAAGGAAGCAGCATTTAATAAGATAAAGAATTATATTTGCGTATGATAAGCATGCATATGCATAGAAAGTAAAAAGGAGTAGATTATGGCAGGCAGAGTTTTAGTTGTTGATGATGAGAAAATGATTGTTAAGGGACTTAAGTTCAGTCTTATGCAGGATTATAGCGTTGTAGACTGTGCATATGATGGTGAAGAAGCTCTCGAATATGCTAAAAACAATGAATATGACATAATACTTCTTGATATTATGCTTCCCAAGCTTGATGGATTATCAGTATGCCAGCAGATAAGAGAGTTTTCAGATGTGCCAATAATTATGCTGACAGCTAAAGGCGATGATATGGATAAGATTCTTGGCCTTGAGTATGGTGCAGATGATTATATTACAAAACCATTTAACATTCTAGAAGTTAAGGCAAGGATGAAAGCTATTTTAAGAAGAAATGCTGTGACAGAGAAGAAAGCAGCAAAGAGCAATATTATTAATGCGGGTGATATGAAGATAGATTGTGACAGCCGTAATCTGTATATTGCAGGAAGACCTATTAATCTTACTGCTAAGGAATTTGATCTTCTTGAATTGTTAGCAGTTAATCCAGGAAAAGTATACAGCAGGGATAACCTTCTTAAAGCTGTGTGGGGACAGGATTATTCAGGTGACGGCAGAACGGTTGATGTCCATATGAGAAGACTTCGTGAGAAGATTGAAGATAATCCGAGTGAACCAAAGTATGTTCACACTAAGTGGGGAGTAGGTTACTATTTTAATGTTTAATAAGATTAAAAAAAGAAATGACCATAGGAAAATCTTTTTTGACAGGGAGTTTCAGTCATTTTTCAGGTTCATAAATAAATATTCAACAAGACAGTTCGTAGTTATAGCGGTAATAGTTGCAACAGCGGTAATATGTACATTTGAAGGCTTTGAGTATATTTACAGGCAGTCTGTAATTACAAGACAGACTGCGGTTATTCAGAATGAAGCGGTTCTCATTGCAGCAGAATATTCTAATTATGAAAGTCTTGAAGCAGCTGAGAATAATGATATGAACAGCAGACTCAGCAGTTATTCGGCACTTAATCAGATAAGAATAAGAATTGTTAATCTTAATTATGTTGTCAGTGTTGACACATATTCTATTGACACTAACAAGACAATTCTTAATCCAAGAGTATTCGATATATTCAGTAATCATAAGAACAGTTCCGGTTATGATAAGAAAACAGGTAATATACAGGCAGCGGTTCCGGTATACAATGATTCGGGTAAATTTATCGCTGTTCTTGTGGCTGATCTTGATTACACGGAGATAGATGCAATGTTTCACGATGTGAACAGTCAGAATAATAATATTAAACTGGTTATTATAACAATATGTCTGGCGTTACTTATCGTAGGCATATATTTTCTTAACCGGCCTATAAAAAGGGTACTTGATATTGTTTCAAATGTAAGTGCAGGGCATACTGATGAAAGAATCCCTGTCAGGGGTTATACCGAAATACGTGAGATTGCAGATGATTTTAATAATATAATGGACAGAGCTAATGAAACAGACCAGTCCAGAGCAGAATTTGTTTCGAATGTGTCACATGAATTAAAGACACCTATAACATCAATTAAAGTATTGGCGGAGTCTCTTAATACACAGGAAAATGTGCCAATAGAAGTGTATCAGGAGTTCATGCAGGATATTGTAAGTGAAATAGACAGAGAAAGTAAGATTATAGAAGATTTACTTACTCTTGTCAGAATGGATAAATCTGTTGCAACACTTAATGTTACATCTGTTAACATGAATGATTTGTTAGAGATGACCCTCAAGAGAGTTAAGCCATTAGCACAGAAAAAGAATATTGAACTGCTTTTTGAAAGTTTCAGACCGGTTGTTGCACAGATTGATGAAGTTAAGATGACACAGGTTATATCCAACCTTGTTGAGAATTCTATCAAATATAATGTCGAAGATGGATGGGTACATGTTTCACTGAATGCAGATTATCAATATTTTTATATAAGAGTTGAAGATTCAGGAATAGGAATACCAGAGGAAAGTATTAATAAAATATTTGAAAGATTCTACCGGGTAGATAAGGCAAGGTCGCGTGAAACGGGCGGAACAGGACTTGGACTGGCTATTGTAAGAAACATAATTCTTATGCATCATGGAACTATTAAGGTTCATAGTGAGGAAAATATAGGAACAACATTTACAATGAGAATACCTCTTAATTATGTTGAAAACCAGCAGTAATGCAGATGAAAGTATGCCAGTGGACATATTCATAAGCTGTTAAGAATAACAGGATAGGAAAGGAGCAGTTATGATGGGACATGTAAGGAAAGCTATTATGAAATTGACATTCGTTATAATTGTTATTGCAGTAACATTTGTAACTGTTTCATGTTCTTCGCAGAAGAAGGGAACAGCATATTCTGTATATTTTCTTAATGAAGACGGAACATCACTAACTGAAGGCAGGGTATACATCGAAAGTCAGGATGCTGTTTCAGTTGCAAATGAACTCCTTGAAAAAATGAATGTTGCAAAAGGCAGGCATACAAGCATAATTAAGCCGGTGTCTGTATCGCAGCCAACGGTTGAAATTAATGGAATATATGCAGGGGTCTATTATGACAGCTCTTATTATGGAATGAAACCAGGTACGGAAGTACTTTACAGGGCAGCAGTTGTTAAAGAATTGTCACAGATAAGCGATGTCCTGTATGTAAGATTTTATGTTGATGGTAAGGATGCTGTGTATGAAGATGGAACAGTCATAGGTAATATGAGTGATGAGGATTTTGTAGATACACAGGAAGGTGCTATGGCTGATGTGAAGTGGAAGACGATTAATCTGTATTTTGCTAACAAGTCAGGAGATGCCCTTGTAAAGAACAGCAAGAGAATCTGTTATAATAAGAATGTATCTGTTGAGAAGGTTGTAATGGAACAGCTTATTAAAGGAACAACAGAGTCAGGATGTTACCAGAGTATTCCGTCGAATACCAAGCTGCTTAGTATATCTGTTGTCGACAGGATATGTTATGTTAATCTCAGTCAGGAATTTGCAACAGATATGGTTAATGCAAAGAGTAATGTAACTATATATTCAATTGTTAATTCCCTTTCAGGACTGGAGGGAATTGATGGCGTTAAGATACTTGTCAATGGGAATTCTAATCTGATGTATAGAGATGTAATCAGCCTTGATACAGTATTTCATATGAATAATGAACTTGTAAAAAAAGATTTATCTGATAATTAATGGTCGTTTCTGGAAAGGATATTATTGAAGAGACCATTTTTTGTGGCAGCAGTTATGAGCATTGCTGCAGTATATTTGTCATTATATGCCAAGCCATATATCGTTATTATAGTAGGAATAATGGTGTTTACCGGATTCCTTATATATCTTAAGAAAACAGGAATTCCTGGTTTTTATGTGATTTTTATCATGATGTTTCCAATTATGTGCCTAAGAACTGAAGTAAATATGGAAAAGCTATGCTATCAGGGGCAATTGTCAGATAAAACACATATTGCTTATGTAAATGGATACATAGCAGATATTAAACAGTCAGAAAACGGTTATGCGGTGTATATAAGAAATGCCTTTGTTATGCCGGATTCATTGGGCAGGCAGTTTAAAAGCGGTTTGGTAGTATACTCAGAAAAAAGATTTGCCAATCCAGGAGATGAAGTTAAGATTAAAGTAACATTAAAGGATTTTAACATACCATCTAATGAAGGGCAGTTTAATGTCAGAAAATATTATACATCACTTGGATTTAATTATTGTGCAGATTTGTCAGATGTTGTGAATGTACAATCTGGAAGCAGTTATATTTCCAGCATTTACAGATTTGCAGATTCTATAAAAAATATTTACCAAAATGCATATTCTGAGCAGAATGCTGGAATTATGCAGTCAATTGTGCTAGGTGACAGGTCAGGGCTTGATGATGTTGTTAAGAGAATGTATCAGAAGAATGGAATTTCCCACATTTTGGCAATAAGTGCACTTCACGTTTCGCTTGTTGGAATGTTTATATATGACTGGTTAAAAAAGAGAATTGGGAGAATTGCATCTGCATGTTTTAGTACATTTCTTATAATTTCATATCTGTGCATGACAGGTTATAGTGCATCTGCCAGCCGTGCTGTAATAATGATTCTTGTATATATGCTGGCAGACGTGCTTGGGAGAACCAGTGATATGGCTAATACATTAGGGATAGCAAGTGTTATTCTTCTGTGGATTAATCCATATAATCTTATAAATTCAGCTTTTTGGTTGTCATTTCTTGCTGTGGCAGGAATTATATATATTAAACCCATACTGTCTGATGATAAAACTATTCTTATATATATAAGACGTCCTGATAAAAAGAATGCAGGAATTTTTCAATTAATTTTATTCAGAATCGCAGATTCGGTTATTACAGGCATGTGTGTTACAATTGCGACACTTCCGGTAATTCTTATTATATCTGGGCAGATTCCTGTAATAAGCCTGTTTCTTAATGTTATAGTAATTCCACTTATGTCGTTGATAATGATAAGCGGTATATTTACGGGAATTGCTGGCATGCTATCTCTTGAAGCAGCATATTTTTTTGCGGGAGCAGGTGGATATATTCTTGATTTTTATTATAAGCTGTGCAGTTTGTCATCACATTTTAAATATGCAGTCATTGTTACGGGAACCCCTGATACTGTAAGGGTGTTTTTATATTTTGCGGTTTTAATTATATGGATATGTGTGCATATTATATTGATGAATAAAAAAATTGATGCTGTATGTATTGCTTTATTAGTGTGTGTGCTGACAGGGCTGCATTACAATATTAATTCAGACATGAAGATTGCCATGCTTGATGTTGGACAGGGGGATTCAATTGTCATGCATACTAAGGAGGGCATGAATGTATTGTTTGACGGAGGAAGCACAAGCAAGAAGAATGTCGGGAGATATACCATATATACTTATCTTAAATATTGCGGGGTAAGAAGTCTCGATTATGTGTTTATAAGTCATCCGGATAAAGACCATGTTAATGGAATATATGAATTGATTGAACTGTGTGATAACACATTTGAGATAGGTACTGTTGTACTGCCGGGAATCAGTCGGGCTGCGGCAGTAAAGAAGCAGGCTTATGATGATATGTCGAAGTTAGAGAGGATATTGAAAAATGCTGGGATTAATGTTGTTTATGCTGATGCAGGTGACTGTATAAAATCGGGAGGATTCTCGGTTAAGTGTATGCACCCATGCGAGGGTTACGATTACGAGTCAGCTAATGACTATTCTGCCGTATATCTCGTGGAATATGGAGATTTTTCTATGCTTATGACAGGAGATGCGGAAAAGAAAGCAGAAAAGTGCATTATTGAGGATGTCAATAGGATGGCAGGGGATGCTGGTGAATCGGCACGGCTTGCGTCAGTTAATATATTGAAAGTCGGACATCATGGAAGTAAGGGGGCAAGTTCAGAAGAATTTTTAAGTTATGTAAAGCCTGAAACTGCATTGATATCTTGTGGAGCAGGTAATTCATATGGACATCCTCATACGCAGACTTTACAGAGATTGTCGGGGATTGGAGCAAAGGTGTACAGGACAGACGAAAGTGGGGAGATTGCGGTGCGTGTCAGGGATGGTTTGTATAAAATTCAGGTGTTTAAAGCTTTGTAAGGATAGAACTGTGAAGGTGATGGGATATGAGAAAATATTTTTCAACTTGAACCACTTGTACATATCTGATACTATTGTTTAAGATTAGAAACGGAGGCAGCAGGTTTGAAGGTCATAAGTGATGATATTAAAAAGGGCGAATTTAAGAGTGTATATCTTCTGTATGGAGAGGAAGAGTATCTTAAGAAGCAGTACAGAGACAGATTAAAGAATGCTATAGCTGGTGACGATACCATGAATTATTCATATTATGATTCGGATAATGCCAGCGTTAAGGATATAATTGATGTGTGTGAAACACTGCCTTTTTTTGCCCAGAAGAGACTTGTTATAATGGAGAATACCGGCTTTTTAAAGAGTTCTAATGACGAGCTTGCAGATTATATTAAGCATATTCCTGATTATCTTGTTGTTGTTATGGTAGAAAAAGATGTGGACAAGCGTAATAAGGTATATAAGGCAGTTGATTCTGTGGGGTATGTATGCGAGATGAAGCCACAGACAACTGCTACTCTTGAAAAATGGATAGCAGGGCTTCTTGCTAAGGATAATCTTAAAATAAGCCGTGAAGCCTGTGATTTGATACTTGATAAGACAGGTGCAGGCATGGATTATATAAAGCAGGAGACAGAGAAGCTTATTAGCTATTGTCAGGGAAGGGATGTTGTGACAGTAGAAGATGTAGAGAAAGTATGCACAACACAGACAACAAGTCATATATTTGATATGATAAGTGCAATCGCGAATAAGAAACAACAGCAGGCGCTTGATTTATATTATGACTTACTGGAATTAAAAGAACCTCCTATGAGAATACTTTATCTTATAGTAAGACAGTTTAACGGAATACTACAGGTAAAAGATCTTATGTCAAGGGGAATTTCAGGTAAAGAGATTGCATCAAAGATAGGAGCAGCACCATTTGTTGCCAGCAAATATCAGGCACAGGCAAAATATTTTGAGATGAATACACTGTTGGATGCATTAAATGAATGTGCGAAGACAGAAGAAGCAGTTAAGCAGGGAAGGCTTAATGACAGGCTGGGAGTAGAACTTATTATAATTAAATACAGCAAATAAAAAAGAACCCGGTGCGAGTGGGTGTCAGCACCGGGTTCTTTAAATTATTAAAATTCCTATTAAGCCATTGCGTTAACAGCTTTAGTAATGTGAGATACTTTTCTTGCAGCAGCGTTCTTGTGGAAGATTCCCTTAGAAGCAGCCTTCTCGATCTCAGCTATAGCAACAGGAAGAGCTTCGTTAGCAGCAGCCTTGTCACCAGCAGCAACAGCAGCCTCTACCTTCTTGATATAAGTCTTAACTCTAGACTTAACCGCCTTATTTCTCTCAGCTCTTACCTGACTTGTAATTACTCTCTTCTTAGCAGATTTAATGTTAGCCAATCCGTACACCTCCAAATCATAATTCAATAATAATATCTGTTTCGCATTAAAGCCGGACACGGACGATCTAATGTAAACATACTCACACATTTTATAGTACAAACATCTATATGTCAAGAACTAAATGAAGATTTTGGTATAAAAATTTCGTTTTTCTGCACAATATGTTGGGGAGGTGATGTGAAAAATGGATAATATAGTTGTAAGAACTGACCTTGCAGTAGAAGCAAATGAAGAAGCAATGAATGGAGCAGGAAAGCTGCGGGGGATAAGATTAAGAGAAAGCAAAAAATCAAGGATGGGTGTGAAAGTCACAGAATTGCAGGTGACAAATCATTTGGGCGAAGCCGCGATAGGAAGACCCAAAGGAACTTATCTTACTATAGAGGCAGATGATATTACAGGTGGGGACGAAGAATATGCAAAAGAGGTTATATCGACACTGGCAGGCTATATATTTAAACTCTTAAAGCGCATGAATAAAAATGTCAAACCAGAAAAGCTTCTTGTCATAGGGCTTGGAAACAGAAATATAACATCAGATTCATTAGGCCCTGAGGTTGTAGATAACATTAGTATTAATATAAGTGATGGAGAGGAGACAGGAGTATGCACACTTAGTCCGGGAGTCATGGCACAGACAGGTATTGAGACTGCAGGAATTATTAAAGGCGTTGTAAGTCAGATAAAGCCGGATGTATGCATAGCAATAGACGCTCTTGCTGCAAGAAGTGTGAACAGATTAAATAGTACCATACAGCTTTCTGACCAGGGAATTAATCCTGGCTCAGGTGTTGGAAATCACAGAATAGGAATAACAAAAGATAATATAGGTGTTCCGGTGCTTGCAATTGGAGTGCCTACTGTTATAGACGCGGAAGGCATTATTCAGGGAGCAGGAAAAATGTATGTAACCCCGAAGGACATTGATTCAGACATTAGAAACATAAGTATCATAATATCCAAAGCAATTAACCGTGTTGGTGTTCATATTCATGGCTGATGTGAATACAATATAATTGTAATGCAAGGCAAGGAGGATATATGAGTGATAGAAAGTACAGGCCTGTGTATATGTTTATATTCATGGGCTTAATGCTTATGGTAATAATGATGAATTATAGTTTTAATCTAATATATTATATTCAGAACAGAATTTATGAAAATGCAGTTAAGACATTGTTTCCTGTAGAAACATATTTTGAAGACAATTATGATGAAAATGCAGGTTCTGTGTGGGTTGATTCGGAATATATGTTTAGCATGGCTGAGGAGGATAAAAAACCTGCTACACAGACGGATGAGGGGGTCGTGGAGGCAGATGCTGCAGTCTGCACCTGGCCTTTACAGGAAAATGCAGCTGGAAATGTTTATAATATTGCAGATTTAAAGAATTATGATTTTCTTATGAAGTTCTATACAGTTACATCCATCACAAGCCTGACAACACAGATAATGCGTCCCGAGGAATTTCTGACAAAAGACCTGTCGTTGGAGAAAAATGCAGATTTACCGCAGATACTTATATTTCACACACATTCACAGGAGGGATTTGTGGATACGGTTGAAGGGGATACATCTACAACAATAGTCGGCGTTGGAGATTATCTCACAGATATACTCACTAATACATATGGTTACAATGTTTATCATGATACAAGTGTGTATGATTATGTTGATGGAAAGCTTGACAGAAGCAAGGCTTATACATATGCAGAAGAAAATGTGGCAAAAATACTGGAAGAAAATCCGTCAATTGAGGTTGTAATAGACCTTCACAGGGATGGGGTTCCGGATACTACAAGACTTGTAACTGAAGAAAATGGTGTAACAATGTCAAAGGTAATGTTTTTTAATGGAATAAGCTACAGCAAGGCAAAAGGAGATATAGGCTATCTTTACAATGCCAACAGGGATGACAATCTGGCAATGAGTCTTCAGATGTATCTTTTAGGAGAAGCGTATTATCCTGGGCTGTTACGGAATATTTATATTAATGCATATCGTTACTGTCTGCATATGAAGGGCAGGTCGATGCTTATAGAAGCAGGAGCACAGACTAATACAAGCACAGAGGTTAAAAATGCGATGATACCAGTGGCAGATATGCTTGACAGATTACTGCGGGGTGAGAAGGCGTATACACAGTGACGCGAAGCGCATCTTGTTTTTACCTCACATTTTCCCTATAATGGGCGGTGGAGATATCCTGTCGCCCATTCCACCACACACGATAGTGTAAAATGGCATATGAAATTAATGTATGAATGGGGCAAAAACCTATTAAAGCTGCTAAAGGTGATGAAATAGTAGGTAAAGGAGGTAAAATATGAGTAACAACATTTTAGCAGATTTACAGCCACAAGCTGTCTTTAAATATTTTGAACAGATATGTGCAATTCCACATGGTTCTGGTAATGTGAAGCAAATAAGTGATTATCTGTGTGAATTTGCAAAAGAAAGGAATCTGTGGTTTAAGCAGGACGAAAGTTATAATGTAATAATCAAGAAACCTGCCAGTGATAGTGAAAGCAAGGCGGCACCTGTTATTTTGCAGGGACATATTGATATGGTTGCCGTCAAAACGAATGATAAGGTTAAAGATATGGAAAAAGAAGGTCTTGACCTTTATATAGATGATGGCTATGTCAAGGCTGACAGGACAACCTTAGGTGCAGATGATGGAATTGCAGTTGCGTATGCGCTTGCTATATTAGACAGCAAGGATATGTGTCATCCGCCGATTGAGGCTGTGTTTACGGTAGACGAGGAAATTGGAATGCTTGGCGCTGAGGCAATTAATACTGACTGTCTTGAAAGCAAAATTATGCTTAATATAGATTCTGAGGAGGAGGGAATATTCCTTTCAGGATGTGCAGGAGGAGCAACTTTAAAGGCTTCTTATCCATTGAAAAAATCGGACATCACAGGAACGCAGATGTCTATTAAAATTAATGGCCTTACAAGCGGACATTCTGGAACAGATATAATATGCCAGAGAGCTAATGCAAATATTCTGATGGGACGTCTTCTTTTTGCTGTTAAAGAATGTGTGAATATTGTAAGCATATCAGGTGGTGAAAAAGATAATTCTATAGCTCCATTTGCTGATGCGGTTATAATGACACAGGAAGCAGATAAGGTTACGGAGCTTCTCAACAATACTGCAAATGTTTTGAAAGAGGAGTATTCGGTTACCGACCCACAGCTTACTATCATGGTAAATTGTGAAGGTGAAGGCAGTGCTTTGGCATGTGATGATGCGACAACGCAGATGCTTATAAATGTGCTTAATTTTATACCTGATGGTGTTGTTAAGATGAGTAATGATATCAAGGGACTGGTGCAGACGTCACTTAATCTGGGGGTTACTGAGCTGGCTGAGCAAGCATTTGCAGCAATCTACTTAATAAGAAGCAGTTCACAGAGTGAAAAAGAATATCTTACTGATAAGGTTGGAAAAATGACTGAATATCTTGGTGGAACTTATGAACTTAAAGGTGTTTATCCAGCATGGGAATTTAAGAAGAATTCTGCAATCAGGGATATGTTGTGTGAATCTTATAATAGACTTTTTAATAAAGAGGCTTTGGTGGAAACAATGCATGCAGGTGTTGAATGCGGTATTATGGCTGCAAAGATTGATGACCTTGACTGTGTATCGTTTGGCCCCGATATAATTGATATCCATACTGTAAAAGAAAAATTGGATATTGCTTCGACACAAAGGACGTGGGAGCTTATAACTGACGTTTTAAAACAGTTGGCATGAATAATTGAATAATACTATATATTGTGTTAGTCGTATCTTGTAAAATGAGCTGAAAAAAGCTTTTTTTATACCAGATACGACATTTTTTATACCAAATGCGACATAAACTCAACAAAACACGACAAAACATATAGAATACTATATATATTGTTGACAGAGATTTGCTATTAATGTACTATATTACTTGTACAAAACATTTATTAAATTCCGTGCGCAGGGGGATAGGAAACATTTGAAAGGAAAAGGTATATGGAGTATAAGGAATTTGTGGAATATATTAAGATGAATGCAGGGTATATAGCTGGAGAAGGTGGTAATATTACTATTAATCATGTGATTAAGAATAATGGCTGTGAGATGGATGGGCTTGTTATTATGGAGAAGGGGAAAGACATTGCGCCAACTATATATCTGGACAGCTTTTATGAATTGTATACGAATGGTGAGAATATTAAGAACATAATACGACAGATAGAGGTTATATATGAACAGAATAAGAATAATGTTACATTTGATGTAAATATTCTTAAGCATTTTGACACTATAAAGGACAAGATTGTTTATAAGGTCGTCAATTACAGAAGTAATGAAAAACTGCTCGAACAGGTGCCGCATAAGAGAATACTTGACCTTGCAGTGGTGTTTTACTGTCTGCTTGATAATGAATATGGAAGAAGTGCAACAGCATTAATATATAATAACAATCTGAAAAACTGGAATGTAACTATTGATGATGTGTATAAAGCTGCTTTGAAGAATACACCCGATCTGCTTCACAGTAAGATTAGTTCCATGGCCGCACTTTTTGAAAAATGTGGTGTTAATGTGGATGGAGAGAAAGTTGATTTAAAAGATTATGTTCCGTCTGATATGTATGTGCTTACGAATGAAAGCAAACTGAATGGTGCAGCCTGCATATTATATGAGAATGTATTGTATGATTTTGCGCAGAAGCTGGGAGCAGATCTGTATATACTACCTTCATCAGTGCATGAGGTTATACTTCTTCCTAAGCTTTCGATGTTTGAGAAAGATGAACTTGTTAATATGGTAAAGGAAGTTAATACAGAAGGGGTTGCTGCAGATGAAGTCCTTTCTGATCATGTATATGAATATAACAGAACAGAAAGATTGATAACTATGTAGGGACAGAATAATACAATAATGTACATGATGGGATTCGAACCCACGATCTTCCGCTCCGGAGGCGAACGCTTTATCCAGCTAAGCTACATGTACACAACATATAATAATTTATATGCTTATATACTATACATTATTAAATTAAAAACCGCAACAATTGAATTAATTTTTTTCTTTTGTTAGAATTAATACATCTGTATATTGATTTGAACTTATCAGCAATGAAGATAAGAATTGGAGGAAACATGTCAGAGCGTATTAATAAATATCTCAGTACCCATGGAGTCTGTTCAAGACGTGAAGCTGACAGAATGATACAGGAAGGACGTATCACAATTGATGGTAGAATTGCAGTTATGGGTGAGATGGTAGAAGACAATACAATTATATGTGTTGATGGCAGGAAAGTTGACAACACCACACCACCACAGGTAGTCATAGCTTTTAATAAACCTGTTGGAATTGTATGTACAACAACTGATAAACAGGGAAAGAATAACATAGTAGATTTTATTGGATATAAGGAACGCATATATCCTGTGGGCAGATTAGATAAAGAGTCTGATGGCCTTATACTGCTTACTAATGATGGTGACATGATGGACAGGCTGCTTCGTTCCGTTAATGGTCATGAGAAGGAATACATCGTTTCAGTTAATAAACCAATTAATAAAGAATTTATAAAGAGAATGTCAGGGGGAATATATCTTAAGGAACTCGACAGAACTACAAGAAAATGTGTTGTGGAAAAGATATCAGACAAGACATTCAGAATAATTCTTACACAGGGGCTTAACAGACAGATAAGAAGAATGTGTGCGGAATGTGGATATAGTGTAACTAAACTGACAAGAATAAGGATTATGAATGTGGAATTAGGGGATTTAAAGACTGGTGAATACAGGGAACTTGACGGTAAAGAGCTTAATACACTTTATGAGCAGATATATAAGCAGATAGAAACAGTCAATATACAGGCTGATAATTAAGGAGCGGATTATGGATTTATTACAGGAATATTCAGAACTTAAGAAGATGATAGATTATCATATGGACAGATATTACAATCAGGACGAGCCGGAGATAAGCGATTATGAGTATGATAAGCTTATGATAAGGCTTAAAGAGATTGAGAAAGAACATCCGGAATGGGTGACATCTGATTCACCTTCACAGAAGATTGGTGGCACTGTAAAAAGAGAAGCTGGGGTTAAGGTCACACATAATGTACCTATGCTGTCTATTGAAGATGTGTTTTCAGAAGATGCAGTGTGTGCATGGATTGATAAGGTTCATGCCATGCATCCTGACTGCACATTTTCAGTAGAGACAAAAATTGACGGTTTAAGCATGAGCTTAAGATATGTAAAAGAAGCAGATGGGAAGCTGCATTTGCAGTTGGCAGAGACAAGAGGAGATGGTCTTATTGGTGAAGATGTGACAGCTAATGCAAGGGTAGTGGGGGATGTGTTACAGGTTATTGACCTTCCTTATGATTCACTAGAACTTCGTGGCGAAGTGTATATGAGCCATGAAGATTTTGAAAAATATAATGAAGAACAGGAAAGACTTGAGAAAAAAACAGCTGCTAATCCCAGAAATCTTGCGGCCGGAACATTAAGACAGCTTGATACTTCAATTACGAAGAAGCGAGGTCTTAAGATGTTTATCTTTAATGTACAGGACGGACCTGATGAGATTATGGAAAGCCACGGTAGGGGAATGGATATATTAAAGGCAGCAGGTGTACCGGTTGTATATCATAAGATATGTAAGACTAAGGAAGAGGTTGTCAGAGCAATTGACGAGATAGGAAGAATGAGAGAAGAACTTCCATATGACATTGACGGTGCTGTTGTAAAGATTGACCATATCGCATTCAGACAGGAGTTCCCTGCAGGAAGCAAGTATTCAAGCGGTCATATTGCATACAAATATCCACCGGAAGAAAAGGTTATTGTTATGGACGATATTCTTGTAGATGTGGGAAGAACAGGAAAACTTACATTTACAGGGATATTCCATGATCCGGAAACCGGAAAGCCTGCAAGGCTTTGTGGTACAAGTGTATCAAGAGCGACTCTTCATAACCAGGATTATATTACACAGATGAATGTAGGTATTGGTGGGGAATATAAGCTGTTTAAGAGTGGAGAGATTATTCCTAAGCTTAATGGATGTGTAAAGGCACCTGAGCATGTGTTTGAAGCACCAAAGGTATGTCCTGTATGTGGGGAACCTCTTGTACGAGAAGAGGACACAGCAGATATAAGATGTGTTAATCCGTCATGTGCAGCACAGTTGTCAAGAACAGTAGCATATTTTACATCTCTTGACTGCATGAATATCATGGGACTTGGTGAAACTCTTGTTGATGCCCTTATAAAAGAAGGATATATACACAATTATGCTGATATATATAAATTGAAAGAACACCGAGATGAACTTATTGAGAAGGGAATCATAGGAAAAGAGAAGAATACTGATAAGCTGCTTGCAGCTATTGAGAAGTCTAAACAGAATACACCAGACAGACTGCTTACTGCACTTGGAATAAGAAATGTCGGCAAGAATACAGCCAAGCAGATTATGAATTATTATGATAATCTTATGGCACTTGCTGATGCAGGTGAAGAAGAATTGCAGAATATTCCTGATATAGGCGCAACTACAGCCAAATGTATATATGACTTTTTCCATGATGAAGCTAATATTGAATTAATAGAAAGGTTAAGACAGTCAGGGCTTAATATGCAGATGCCAGAGAAAAAAGAAATATCAGATAAGCTTGCAGGAAAGACGATTGTTGTAACAGGAAGCTTTGATAATTACAGCCGTAAGGATATGGAAGAACTGATTGTTTCTAATGGAGGCAAAGCAACAGGAAGTGTCAGCAAAAAGACTGATTATCTTGTTGCAGGAGAGGCAGCAGGCTCTAAGCTTGATAAGGCTAATTCACTGGGGGTTAAGGTGCTTACGATTGATGAATTTATGGAAATGATAAAGTAGAGAAATAACAGGTTGAACAATTCGCTGATGCGATTGAAACATCATATAAAGAATCTCTTTCAGAATCAAGTTCATCTTCTTGCAGATACAGAGAAATACATCAAACAGATGAAGTGTACAGAGTAATGGAGAAGTGGAAAGAATTATATGGAGGATGATTTTTTAGTATAAATAAATAATAAACTCTTTGTCTTTAAAACATAAAATCCATGTACTTGCCAAATATAAGTACATGGATTTTTATATTTTAATATTAAGCGTATTTATCTATAAAATAACATTTAAATGCAATAATTATCATAACTCTCGTTAAGGTCATAAGGAGTTATCTGGTATACATAATAATTCAGCCAATTCGTATAGAGGTTGTTGGCGTGGCTTCTCCATGAAAGCAATGGCTTTCTGTTGCAGTCATCATCCGGATAATAATTAACTGGAAGGTTAGGTTCAATTCCTTTGTCAATGTCACGCTTATATTCCTGATCAAGAGTTAATCTGTCATATTCAGGGTGTCCCATGACAAATATTTCTTTTCCACCATCACCAAGAACAATATATATTCCTGCTTCATCTGAATCTGCAAGAATTTTAAGTCTTGGATTATCCAGAATCTGCTGTCTGCTTGCCTGTGTATATCTTGAATGTGGTGCCATGAATACATCATCAAAGCCTCTTACTAAAGGCTCTTTTCTATTCATAACTCTGTGTTTGTATACACCCGAAAGTTTCTTAGAAAGTAATTCTTTCTTGACACCATAATGATAATATAATCCTGCCTGTGCGCCCCAGCATATATGAATTGTTGATGTAACATGCTTCTTAGACCACTCCATTACTGTTGTAAGTTCATCCCAGTAATTAACCTCTTCAAAGTCAAGTTTCTCGACAGGTGCTCCCGTAATAATCATTCCATCATAATTATTATTCTTAATTTCTTCAAAAGTCTGATAAAACTTCTTAATATGTGAAGCTGATGTATTCTTTGAAACATGTGATGACATCTGCAAAAATGTAACATCTATCTGTAAAGGTGTATTAGACAGCCCTCTTAAAAGCTGTAATTCTGTATCCTGCTTTATAGGCATAAGATTAAGAACTATTATCTCCAAAGGTCTTATATTCTGTGAAATAGCTCTGTTTTCGTCCATGACAAATATATTTTCTTCTTCCAATTCAGCTTTAGCTGGCAAATCACTCTGTATCTTAATTGGCATTATTATTCCTTCTTTCTGTTATCGTTGTTGTCTGATTATATCATATCACTTTCAATAACTGTACTAATGGAAGTGAATTTTCTTTACATTTTTTGAACTTTAGTATCAAACATTTTAAAATTATGCTATTTAATTTAAATATTGGAAGAATAAATTGAACAAAAGTAGATATATTATAGAAAAAGAAATGATTTTTTTAGAGTCTTGTAAGAAAGCTGGTAAGTTATTTGGCAAAAGAAAATAAAAAGAGCATGATATATCTGCATGGATAATGAGGAGTATTATAGATTTTGCATATTCTTTATTAGATGAAGTAATATGGTTTAAGGCTTTATTCTTACATTCTCTTCCAGAAGCAGAAGGCTTTTATGGAGCAAATGGGTTTAACCCAGTAGAGATTAATATGCAGACTTTGCATTGCTATGATTCAGAATATAAGCCAATGTATTTGGCGTTAAAAGAGGTGCATATGAATTATGATAAATAAGTTATATTAATTTATTTGGTATGCCTTATGCACATCCCACCCTTTAAAAATCCCCAATCCCATGTTATAATCATTAATCATCAGAAAACGGAGATAAGAACATGAGCGTAGTAACAGAAAAGTCAAAGTGCAGAATTCTTAAATTAGCATCAATGCTTGCGGTAACTATGGGAATTATAATGGCATTTTATGCGTTTTATATTATGTCGGAGCTATATTCATTTTCAGCAACAGAGCAGGGAAAGGCATTATATATGATTGTCAAGCTGCTGAATATAGCATTTATAGCAGTTATTGTGGAAGGAGTTTACTTTGCAATTGCTGGATTTTATGGAATGACCAATATAGGTGCTGTTGATGCAGTTAATAAAATCAAAGTTTATGGAATTGTTATGACTATAGCAGGAGTTGTTGATTTAATAATAGTATTTGTGGTATCTAAGTATTCAATAACTGGTAACATGCTGATTCTTATATGCCTTCCGGTTGTAATAGGAATTATGTATTTAGGTGGCGCATTTTATAATGAGAAGCTTATAAAGAATAATAATGGTGTGGAAGGTGATGGCAATGATTGATCCGAATGGAATAATGCCACTTAATTTCTTTAAATACAAGGGTGTATACACGGGACAGCACAATGGAATGAGATATATGCTTAATCAGACAGGAGAAAAGCCAGATTTAAAGCTTTCGGCGTGCGTGTGGAGAGGACCATATGCTTCATGTGCTGTTAAGGAAGAAGATAAGACAACAGAGATATTTGAACTGACAGAAGATGGTCGTCTTGCTGCCGTGGAATGGATAAGGCAGCAGTACGAATCCAGACTTGACTATTGGGAAGCGGCACCGTCTATAAAGGACGCTGTTCCGATTGTTCATGAATAAAGAGAATAATATAGACAATGCAGCATATGGCGGCACCGGTAAGCAGGAGAACATATTCTTCTGCTTCTTTTATTATCAGGTCAAACATAATCCGGCATATAATTCTTGATGAAAATATAGATATGACCGCAATACATAATGGCACAATTATACTGCCAAATGGGTCTGGCTGGATGTTCAGCTTCTTGTATATATTAAAAATGTAAAGCAGACTCATGCATATGTTGCTAATAAGAACACCATACAGATAACCGGTTATGCCAAGCTTTGGAATAAGCAGAAATACACAGGCAAGCCGGATGATAATTCCGGTTATATTAATTATGAATGTAAGGGCGGTATGTCCCATGCCATTAGTCACGCTTGTAAGGCTGATTTTTAAGTAGAGGAAAGGACACAGCCATGAAAGAATGCAGGTGTATATGTATACAGAGTCTTCGTGGAACATCATTGCACCTAGGCGCGCACCATAGTTAATGAATAAAAATATGCTTATAATGCCGAGACTCAAACACATGGAAACTGTTCTTTTTACTGTCACAGCAAGATGATCAGACAGGACATTCGAACTTTCATCAGATACCTTTGGAAGAAGCATAAGTGCAAATGAATTAGCTGCCGTACATGGAAAAAGCACAAGTGGAAGAGCCATTCCTGTAAGTATACCAAACTGGCTTATTGCATCATCTTTTGACAGTCCATGCATGCACAGGATTGCGGGAATAAGAATTGCTTCTGCCCCTTCAAGCAGATGCAGAACAGTCTGATTGGCGTTAATTGGAAATGCATATTTAACAATATATCTGTATTCACGGAGTGAACAGGAGAGCTTCTGCGTCATGCTTTTATTATGAATGGAACGGAAAAACAGCGGAATAGCACAGTATGTGGCAGCTGCAAATTCACCGAATATATTACCGGTAACTGCGTCAGCAATTGATATTGTTGATACATTTTTTATGCGCACATAAAGTATGATAGTGCCAATACGCACAAGCTGTTCGACAAGCTGCGAGGAGGCAGGTAGAAAAGATTCCTTCTGGCTGTAATAGTAATTAGACAAGCAGTTATGTATGCACATGAATGGCAGAGAGATTGCAGTTATACGGATTATTCCCTCACAGCGGCTTTCCATAAATATATGGTTTGCAATGAAATCGCTGAATATAAGAAATAAAAGCATAACGGCAATTGAAAGAGAAATAGTAATCTTTAATACGCAGAAAAGCCATTTCAGAGATGGAGATGATGCTGAATATTTTGAAACAGCTACAGAAAATCCACTGCAGCATACTGCAAATGCAAGCGCAATAAGAGGTATGCACATCTGGAATAGTCCGACTCCTGCAGCACCTGTATAATTAGTGAGAAGTATCCGAAAATAAAATCCGAGCAGTTTTGATAGAACGCCGGCAATTGTAAGTATTATGGCGGATTTGAATATGCCACCTTTTAAGGATAATTTATTATTCATAGCAGATACCGCAGATAGACTTATTAACAATATATGCCCTGTCTGAATACAATATTATAAGGAATTGCAGGGCGGAAATATAATGATATATATGGACAATGCGGCGACAACTGCTGTCAGAAAAGAAGTGGCAGAGGCAATGCTGCCATACCTTTTGGGAGATTATGGAAACCCGTCAGGCGTGTATAGGTTGTCTGAGAAGGCTAAAAATGTTGTTGAGGAATCAAGAAGTATTATTGCGGATATAATAAATGCTGACAGAAATGAAATATTTTTCACCTCCGGAGGAACAGAAGGGGATAACTGGGCAGTTAAAGCAGAGAGTCTTAAAAGAAAACAGGGGCATATAATAGTAAGTTCAATAGAACATCATGCTGTGATGGAATCGGCACTGTGGCTTAAAAATTATGGAATAGATGTCACATTTGCACCAGTTGATGAGCAGGGGATAATAAAACTGGAACAGTTAGAAAAGATGATTAGAAATGATACATTTTTAGTGTCCGTTATGCTTGCTAATAATGAAATTGGAACTATCCAGCCGATAGAAAATGTATGTGAAATTGCGCATGAGTATGGTGCAAAGGTTCATTCTGATGCAGTGGCGGCATTTGGACATATTGATGTTGATGTGAAAAAGCTGGGCGTGGATTTCTTAAATGTAAGCGGACATAAGATATGCGGACCAAAGGGCGTAGGATTTTTGTATGTCAGGGGCGGAAAGCCAGAACGGTTCATGCATGGAGGCGGACAGGAGAACGGACTTAGGGCAGGCACTGAAAATGTAGCTGGGATTGCAGGACTTGCGACGGCGGCAAGAATTGCTTATGAAACACTTTCTGACAGGGCAAGGCAGGAAAAGAAAATCAGCGACTATATGATTAAGAGAATACTAAAAGAAATTCCTTATTCAAGACTTAATGGAAGCAGGGAAAGCCGTGTTACAGGCAATATGAATTTCAGTTTTCAGTATGTTAATGGCGGAATGCTGGTTGTAATGCTTAACAAACAGGGAATATGCGCATCTGCAGGTTCAGCGTGTACATCTAATTCAGAAAAGCCATCACATGTCCTTCTTGCACTTGGACTTGATGAAAAAATAGCAGAAGGTTCACTAAGGCTGACAATTAACCATACAATTACACACAGGGAAGCTGATTATGTGGTTGAGTGTATTAAGAAAGATGTTGCCAGACTGCGGGAATTGGCTTAATATTAATATATCAGACAGTTACGGAGGTTAAAATAATATGTGGTACGAAGAAGCGGTGTTTTATCAGGTATTTCCACTTGGATTTTGTGATGGATTAAGAGACAATGACGGGGTGATGAACAGATGCATATCAGAATTTGCAGACTGGATACCGCATTTGCAGAAGTTAGGAACTGATGCGGTGTATTTTTCTCCAATTTTTGAGAGCGATTATCATGGCTATGATACAAGGGATTACCGTATGATAGATAAAAGAATAGGAACTAATAAGAATTTTGCAGAGCTTGTGTCAAAGCTGCATGAGGCAGGAATAAAGGTAGTCATTGACGGTGTGTTTAATCATGTCGGAAGGGGATTCTTTGCATTTAAGGATGTATGTGAGAAAAAATGGGATTCTGCCTATAAGGACTGGTTTAACATCAGCTTTGATGGCAATTCACCATATAATGACGGCTTATGGTATGAGGGCTGGGAAGGATATTACAATCTTGTGAAACTCAATCTGAATAATCCGGATGTGGTTAATTATCTTATTGAGTCAGTGCGCGGCTGGGTTGATGAATTTGATATTGATGGAATCAGACTTGATGTTGCGTACTGCCTTAACAGGGATTTCATGAAGCGTTTAAGATACGAAACAGACCGGATGAAGCAGGAGTTCTTCCTTGTAGGAGAAATGCTTCACGGTGATTACAACACAATAGTCAATGATGAGTGCCTGCACAGTGCAACTAATTATGAGTGTTATAAGGGACTGTACTCAAGCTTTAATTCAATGAATATGTTCGAGATTGCACACAGCATTGAAAGACAGTTTGGGAAAGAGCCATGGTGTCTCTATACAGGAAAACATCTGCTTACATTCGTTGATAACCATGATGTTTCAAGGATTGCCAGCACGCTTACCAATAAAGCACACCTGCCGCTTATATATGCGCTGATGTTCGGCATGCCGGGAATTCCATGCATATATTATGGAAGTGAATGGGGCTGCGAGGCAGTTAAGGGCAGGGGCAATGACAATATCCTGCGTCCTTCATTTGACAAGCCGGAATACAATGAGCTGACTTATACAATAAGTTCATTAGGACAAATGTATCATAACAGCAGGGCATTAAGCTATGGTGATTATACCAAGAAAGTACTCACCAACAGACAATATGTATTCAAAAGGGAAGCTGATGGAGAAAAAGTGCTTGTCGCAATTAATGCAGATGAGAATGAATATACAGCTTACTTTGATACAGAATGTGCGGATGCACTTAATCTTATAACAGGTAAGAAGGAAGACTTATCTGGGCAAATAGTTCTTCCACCTTACAGCTTCAGATTTTACAGATGTATGTAGAAGGTGCAGATAAGATACATGCATATAAAATAAGCCTGAGCTCATCATAATCTGATGAACTCAGGCTTTCTTTCATTAAATATTGTGTAGTAATTAAATCCTGCGTTCTTAAGCATATCAGCCACGACATCAAATCTGTAAGCAAAAAACTTAACTTCGTGTGCATCAGAACCTACAGTGATTATCTCTCCTCCGAGGTCGTTATACATTTTAACAATATCAAGGCATGGATTAGGTTCAGGCATACCATATTTAAGACCGGCAGTGTTGATTTCAATTCCTTTTCCTTGCTCAATGATTGTTTTAAGAATTAGGCAGATTAAATCGTTAAAATCGTGCCAGTTATATGTGTAAGAATTGGCAGGTATATATCTTGCAATATAATCAAGATGACCATACACATCAAAGTTGTGACAACAGCCAAGATTATCAAGAATACTTTCGTAATAAGTTAAAACAGTATCCTTTGCAGAACGTTTCTCCCAAAACTCAGGGTAGTAGGGATCTTCTCCATATACAAGATGTGACGAGCCTATTATGAAATCAAGCTGCTTATCAGAATCATAAGCATTAACTCTGTCAGCGACGCTTCTCATAAGTCCCTGTTCAACACCTATGTGAATATTGATTTTATCATTGTATGATTCTTTCAGATTCTGGAAATACTTAATGTATTCCGGAAAATCAAGGTCAAACATGACTTTTCCATCTTCTAAAGGAGCATCAAAGTCATTATGGTCGGTAAAACAGATGTGTTTAAATCCCAGTGAAATAGCATTGTTAACAACATTTACAGGGTTCTCCTCTGAATCAGAAGAGAACATAGTATGTATATGTGAATCTGATAACAGCATATTAATGTCCTCCATAAAATATTAGTCATATGCTTAAATGTCAATATACATTATACATAAACATAATTAATCCGCAATTGATATTTTTGATGTTTATGTAGAACATGTAAACTAATGTAAAATATAGGTAATTTTTCCTTGAAAATGATTATTAGTATTGATATTATTAAAAAGACAGCGTATAAATTCTGATTATGTGAATGCGCATAGATGTAGAAGTACCAACTACGCTGTCCGACCTTGACTTTTATGCGCAGATAGGAGCTTTCGTGAGTTTTGAATTGATACACATTGTGATTATTCTTCTCGGAGGAATAGCGCTTTTCCTTTTTGGAATGCAGCTTATGGGAGATGGATTAAAGAAAGTGGCTGGTGGCAAACTGGAAGTTATTCTGTATAGATTAAGTAATACACCTCTTAAGGGAGTATTGCTTGGTACAGGTGTTACGGCAATTATCCAGTCATCGTCGGCAACTTCTGTTATGGTTGTTGGTTTTGTTAATGCCGGTATGATTAAAATGAAACAGGCTATCGGTATTATTATGGGCGCAATTATAGGTACATCTGTTACTGGATGGGTATTATGTCTTTCTGATATCAGTGGTGGTGCCGGATGGGTAGACTTACTTTCAACAGAGGTTCTTGCTGCTGTTATTGGTGTTATCGGAATCATGTTTAGGATGTTCTGTAAGAACCCTACAAAAAAGCATATAGGTGATATTATGATAGGTTTCTGTATCCTTATGGTAGGAATGCAGAACATGAGTGCAGCAGTTGCACCATTAAGATCTGAGCCGGCATTTATTGATATGCTTACCAAGTTTTCTAATCCATTTATAGGAATACTTATAGGACTTTTGGTTACTGCCGTTTTGCAGAGTGCATCTGCTACAGTTGGTATTCTTCAGGCTTTATCAGTTACAGGAGCTATTTCATTTTCAGTAGCACTGCCTATTATAATGGGTATTGCTGTCGGAGCTGCCATGCCTGTTATCATTTCTTCATTTGGTGCGACTACAGATGGTAAGAGAACAGCATTTGTATATCTTCTTGTTGATGCACTTGGTGCTTTAATATGGGCAGTAGTATTTTATAGTATTAATCATTTTGTGCATTTTTCATTTATGGACAGAACGATGACAACTGTTTCGATAGCATTTGTGAACTCATTATTCAGAGTTGCAACAGTTGCTGTACTGTTTCCATTCATCAGATTCCTTGAAAAGATGGTATGTGCAATTTTCAAGGAGGTTGTTGATGAGGAAGATAAAGATATTGTTGAAATCAGTGTACTTGATGACAGATTTATTGCTCATCCTACAGTTGCTATTGAACAGGCTAAGACAGTTCTTTGTTCAATGGCACATATGGCACAGAAAAATCTTATTCGTTCCATGGAACTACTGGATACATTTTCGCAGGAAAAATATGACAAGATTCAGAGAAGAGAAGATAAGGTTGACAGATATGAAGATAAGCTTGGAACTTATCTTGTAAAGATTACACAGCAGGAACTTACTTCTGGACAGAACAAGGAGGTCTCAAAGCTTCTCCATACAATTTCTGATTTTGAGAGAATAAGTGACCATGCTGTTAACATATCACAGGCAGCAGCAGAACTGTTTAATGAAAAGCTTAGGTTTTCTGATTGTGCTGTTGAAGATGTTGAACTGATGTCATTAATTATGAAAGAAATAGTTGGAAATGTAATAGATGCATTTGAACAGAACAAGGTAGAATATGCCTATAAGACAGAGCCGTTAGAAGAACTCGTTGACATATATTGTGATGAAATGAAGATGAATCATGTCAAGCGTGTCCAGAAAGGTGAATGTACACTTCATCAGGGCTTTATATTTAATGATCTGCTTACAGATTTTGAGAGAATTGCTGACCATTGTTCTAACGTGGCAGTTGCGATTATTGAGCTTGAGTTAAATGTGTTTGATACACATGAGTATCTTATTAATCTCAAGAAGGATAACGGAACTAATTTTGATAAATATTTTGAGGAATACAAAGAAATGTTTCCTTTAAGTCAGTATTAAGCGTGGATTAGCGTTAAGTAAACAATATTGGATACAGAATTTGTTAATATTTCGTCAAAATGACTAATTGATAATGAGTTATTATTGAAAAAAGTGCAAAAATGTAAAAAATGGGAAGAAAGCCTTGATATTTAGCTTCTTCTTATGTAAAATACATGGTAGTTGAAATTTTAACAAACTATGTTATAAAAATTCATTTTAGGAGGAATTGTTTTTATGTCAGTAAAAGTTGCAATCAATGGTTTTGGTCGTATCGGTAGACTTGCATTCAGACAGATGTTTGGTGCAGAAGGATATGAGGTAGTTGCTATTAACGATTTAACAAGCCCTAAGATGCTTGCTCATCTTTTAAAGTATGACTCATCACAGGGAAGATATGTTAACTTCGGTGAGGAAGATCAGGTAACAGCTGATGATGAGGCTGGTACAATCACAGTTAAAGGTAAGACTATCAAGATTTACAAAGAGCCAGATGCTAATAACTGCCCATGGGGAGAGATTGGTGTTGATGTAGTTCTTGAGTGTTCAGGATTCTATACATCTAAGGCTAAGGCACAGGCTCATATTAATGCAGGTGCTAAGAAGGTAGTTATCTCAGCTCCAGCTGGAAACGACCTTAAGACTATCGTTTACAATGTAAACCATGAGACACTTACAGCAGATGATCAGATTATCTCAGCTGCTTCTTGTACAACAAACTGCTTAGCTCCTATGGCTAAGGCACTTAACGATTGTGCAACAATCGAGTCAGGTATTATGTGTACAATTCATGCTTACACAGGTGATCAGATGATTCTTGACGGACCACAGAGAAAGGGTGATTTAAGAAGATCTAGAGCAGGTGCTTGCAACATCGTTCCTAACTCAACAGGTGCTGCTAAGGCTATCGGTCTTG